>JGI12210J13797_10322498_pt1 | contig 39234 bp, 28 predicted proteins | sample ElkSlonscriptome_3_FD_13797 | JGI IMG/M metagenome (IMG submission 13797) | reverse complement strand
TCTGTACAAAAATCTGCGGCGCAATCACTTCCCGCTTTTATGAAACAGTGGGGTCAAGCCAATGGACGCGGGTGCCCGACCGCCGATCCATGGAGAGCCCGGATAGTTTTCGCGCTTTCACCTCGGACCGAGTTTGGTAGGATGATCAGATGCGGCTTTCAAAACGTGGCGAATATGCCTTGCGCGCGCTGATTGATTTCGGAATCGCGTCGGAACTCGGGCGACCCTTGATCCGGGTGAGCGAACTGGCGGAGAAGGAACGGCTGCCGCTTAAATTTTTGGAACAAATTCTCATGCAACTCAAAGGCGATGGCTATCTCGAGACCAAACGGGGCGCGTATGGCGGGTATCAATTGAAACCGCCGATGGAACAAATCCGGTTCGGCGATGTCATCCGTTTGATCGATGGCCCGTTGGCGCCGATTGGCTGTGTCAGCATGAGTGCTTACGAAAAATGCACCTGTCCAGACGAGGAACATTGCGGACTCCGGATGTTGATGGCGGATGTGCGCAATGCCATCGCGGGGATTCTCGACAAATACACGTTGGCGCAGGTCGTGGAAATCACCCTCCGCCGCATGCGTAAAGATGAGGTTCCCATTCCGTTCATGGTTGAAGAATTCTTTCCCCACGCCACTGAGGAGAATTCGGTCAGGCGCCCGAATAAACGGCGCCGCCGGGTGAAGTTGCCGCCCGGAGGAACGCCTCCCCCGGGGATCGAACCAGATTCGCCGTTGCAATCCTCGAGCGAGAGTCGGAGTTCCTCTTGAAGCTTTGCCGTTCATGGAGCTGGCCCCCAAAATCATGGAACAACTGCTGGAATCGCGGGAACGCGGGGTAACCCTGGCTGACGTCCGGGAACAGCACGGCGCTGAGGGGGAAAAGGTCCTAGCCGAGTTGGTTGAAGCTGGTCAAGCGAGTTGGCCGCGAGTCCGTGGCCCGATTCATGCCACGGCATTCGCGCCGGACGCGTCGGTGGTGGCCGAGCGGTTGCGGGAGCTTTTCCTTCAAGATCCAGAGCGGCTGCGCTCTGAGTCGTGGCTGACGCGGGCGCTGCCAGCGGCGTTGCGCGCGTGGTTACCCGAAGCGTTGAAGCTAATGCGAGGGGCTGGGGAGATCGGGGCTTATCACTATGGGAACCGCCGCCTATACGCCTGGTTGCCTCCGGCGGCCAAGCCGGTTGAGCCAGAAGAAACGCAGCCGATTATCGAACTTTACCATGTCTACCAACAACAGGTCGCCGAGCAGGGCGGCTTTCGCGATGTGCCTCTAGCGGATCTGCATCGTGCCTTGCGATGGCCGCTCACGAAGTTGCATGAAACCGTGCATCATGCCATGAAACAGGGCTGGGTCACGCTACGACGCGCCTCCACTGCCACTCTGCCGCCTGACTGGAGCGAGGCGGCCATTCGGTTGCCCGGCGAAGCCGAACCCATGGTCAAACTGGAATGGCTTTCTCCTCCACCACTCGATTGAATCCGTGATCAACCCTTTCGATGCCAATGTTGTCGCGGAGCCGCGTGAAGCCGAAAAACCGGTGCCCGGAGTCAATGACAACGCTTACCTAGGGTTGCTGGATGCCTTCGAAGCATTGGAAGTGCCGTCATCCATTGGGCTCGCTGAACGAATTAAAGCGCAGTTGATCGTTTCGCCTGATCGGGGTTACGGCAAATCGCACCTGCTCGGGCGCCTATTTCAAACGCTTCGTTTGCGCGCGAATTGTATTTACCTCCGGCCATTCGAAGAAGCGTCCCGGCCATGGCAATCGATCTTGATGAGCACCATGCACGAGATGAATCGGCCACCGAGCGGTGGGATGCCGGCGTCCCGTAATCCTTCGCAGATCGAGATCTTCATGATCCATGTCCTGGCCAGGCTCACCGCCGACGTATTGGAAGCCGGTCAGGTATCCGAGATGGAAGATGCCGCTGAAGTGGCGGCCCGTTTGCGTGAACAGCCCATGCTACTTCGTGGCGGGAGGGAAATGCCTTACGATCTGGAACAATGGCTTCCGAGCGTGATGCAGAGCTATATGCCGGTCTGGCTGGAGCAATTGGCCGCGCATGGCATCGATCTGGACGGACGCGAACATGCCTGGCTCACTGCCGCTTCCGCTCTGGCGATCCGTGGAGGAGCACTTTCCCGGAAACAAGCGGTCTTGCGCTGGTTACGGGGCGAAGTCCTGGACCGGCAGGAGGAAGAAGCGGCCGGATTACGCACGGGCGATCTGGATGCCCGGCCCGAGGCCGATCCGACCGCGATGAATCGGGTCGCCAAACGGCGGCTTTGCCATCTCTGCCGGTTGGCGGGCTATCATCAACCGTTCGTTTTTTGTTTCGATCAAACGGAGTATTATAGCAGCGACCAATACCTCGCCCGCGCGCTTGGCGATGTGGTGGAAGTGCTTTATTCGGAATTCCCGCATCAGATGACGATCGTGACAACCAACTCGGATCATTGGCGCAGCGCGATCTTGCCCCATCTGGCTCCGCCGCATCGGGACCGATTTTCTTTTCCCATCCCGCTGCGTGGACTGGAACGGCATCAGGCGATGGAACTGGTGACCAACCGATTGCGGCGGGGCGCAGCCAATGCGGACACCATGCGTCGGTTCGATGAGACCCAATGGTGGGAAGAAATTTACGGCGGATTACCGGAGCGAAGCCCGCGTGAGATCTTGATGCGGGCCGGGGAACGGTGGCGAGCCATTCATGAGGAGCCGGTCAAGGAAACGCAGGCGCCTGATCTGCCGGGTTGCCTGCAACAATACGAACGTGATTTTCTCAAGAAGCCTTCTTTAATCCGGTTTAACGAAGATGCTTTAATCTGGGTGATCCGGCGCGTGGCGGGGCAGACAGGCGAATCGACCTCCGGCCTTGCTGATGAGAATCGTTACTTCCGTTATTTCTGGCGGAACGGGAATCAGGTGGTGGCCTTTTGCCTGGAGTGGAGTGACAACGCGAAACGATGGGGAGGAATCGTGCGCGAGGCGCGGTCGTTACGAGCGCGAGCCCGCCCGTTGGAACTCCATTCGATTGCGTTGCGCTCCGAAGATCTCGATGCGTTACCGCGCCCGGGTTGGCAAGAGATCCGGGCGGATTGGGATGAGGCTGTGCGGCATCGGTTTCGGGTGGAAACTGTCTCGCGCGAGCGGTTGCTCACGATCTTGTGCGGCCGGGAAATGTTTTCGGACGCCATGCAAGGCAGTCTGGAAGGTTGGACCCCGGACCGTGTGCTGAACGAGATGCGTGAGGAATTGGATGACTGGTTTCAAACCCTTTGGGACCCGGCCTCATCGCCGACGATGCCGCGGGCGCTCTCGGCTGATGATGCACCTGCCGGAGTCGAACCGGATGTGGAAAAGCGTGAGGCTTTGGTGGCGCTGGTGAAAAAGCACCGTTCACTTTCGCTCAACGAAGCGGGCAAGCAGTTGGGCGTAGATGCTGGCTGGATCGTGGCCAGCCTGGAAGGTGACCCGCATGTGCGGCTGTTGTCCGATGGCGATTCGGTTCGATTGCTTTGGGAACACATCGGGATGTGACCGGACTCAACCCGACCGGAAAAGAGGGGACATACGAGGGATTTTTCATGACAAAGCCCCGGTTTTTTGTGTATCAACTGAATTACTCGCTTCCCCTCGATGTCACGCCTCCTCTTACTCCTCGGGGCCGTAATGCTGACGGCCTCTTTGCACGCTGAAGAAATCGTTCGCCAGACCGTGCCGCCGACGCATGGGCTCGAGGATTTATCTCCCGCCAATGACCTCGAAGGCTACCTGCGGCAAGGGCATCTTTTGAATGATTGGTTTGGCTATGGGCCCACGATGGAAGAAGCCGGATTTACCCTCAACGGCTCGTTCACAACCGATCTCCTGGGCAATCCCGTCGGCGGCTTTTCGCAAGGGTTCGCCGGCGCCACATCGATGGGGATGCAACTGACCGTCGATCTGGAAAAACTAATGGGCGTGCCGCAAACCGAATTCATCGTCTCCGGGATCTGGCGGACGGGGGAGAATCTGAGCGCCGACCGGATCGGCAATCTGTTCACCGTGGCTCAGCTGTTCGGGGGATCGAATCTGCGACTCTACGAATTCATGTTTCGCACGAAATTATTCGATGAACGGCTCACGTTGAATGTCGGGCGCATGGGGGCTTTCGACCATTTTTTAACATCTCCAATATACTGGAACTATGTGAACAACGGATTCGATGGGACACCGAAAGGGATTTTCTTTAATGTCCCGGAATTTGGCAGCACGGTGTATCCGACTTCATCATGGGGATTCATTGCGCGTTGGGAGGATGGCAGCACCTCGCCCTGGTATCTCACGGCCGGCGCGTTCCTCCTCGACAGCCAGAATGGCGATAATAGTACGAACGGACTGAATTGGACCTTTAACGTCGATCAAGGCTGGGCCGTTCTCGCCGAGGCCGGTTGGAAACCCAATCAAGGGGTGAACGATCCGGATCTGCCAGGCTACTATGCCATCGGCGGGTTTTACGTGAATCATGAACGGCCCAATTTTTCCACCCCCCCGCAGTTGAGGAGTAATGCCGGCTTTTACGTGATGACGCAGCAGACCGTTTGGCGTGAGGATACGGAAGAGAATTTGGCGCGCAAAAGGAATGTGTTCGGGCCGGGCGCGATGACGGGGATTACGATGTTTAGCGTCTGGGTCTTTGGCCCTGATGAAACCCTCAATCAATTTCCGATCTATAACAACACCGGGATCGTCTGGCAGGGGATCTTGCCTTCCCGTCCCGACGACTTCGCTGCGGCTGGCGTGGCCTGGGGCCGGATCAGCAATGATTTGCGGGCGAATCAGCAGTTGAACGGAAATCCCGTGCAGGAATACGAAGTCGTTCTCGAAGCAAATTACCGCTATCAAGTGACGCCGTTTCTTTATGTGCAGCCGGATATTCAGTATGTGATCAATCCGGGGGCCGCCAATCAGTTTCCAGATGCGCTGGTGTTAGGGGCGCAAATGGGCGTGATTTTTTAAGAGGCTGACTCGAGGCTGACTCGTTTTTCGGAGAAATGGCTGGCAAAAACGGCAGCGAACCACGAGCGATCGGGAGGTTTGCCTGGAAGCGGTCTGGCTGGTTGGAATCGTTCGGAAATGCCGGTGGCCAACCGACTGTCGCCACGTGCCAACCACTTCCGGGCATTTTTTGCTTTCAAGCGGGTTGGCCGCTTGTCCGCCTCGCCTTTCCCTCCCAAGGCACCCACTTGCAATCCAATAATCCAAAGATACTTCGCTTTTTCAGTTGAATTCATTCTCAACCCAGCTATGTATCCCGGCTCCGCTTCTTGCGGCAGGAGATTTTCGTCATGAGCATCATTCAAAAAATCGAACAAGAACAAATGAAATCCCAAGTCGCCGATTTTCGCGTAGGCGACACGGTTCGCGTCCATACTCGCGTGGTGGAAGGCGATAAAGAGCGGATTCAGATTTTCAGCGGGATCGTCATCGGACGTAAAGGAAGCGGAATCAACGCAGCCTTCACCGTGCGTCGAATTTCCTATGGGGAGGGCGTCGAACGGGTGTTCCCAGTGCATTCACCGCGAATCGCCAAAATCGAAGTGGAAACTCCCGGTTACGTCCGCCGCGCCAAACTGAATTATCTTCGCGAGCGCAAAGGGAAATCAGCGATGTCTGTTCGGAAACGGACGACTTCCGCCAATACCAAACCNGCTCCGAAATCGAAAAAGCGCGGGCGCAGCAAAAACCGCGCGAAAGCCGCTGCAGAAGCCACCGCAGAAGCCTGATACCGGTTCGTTCGTCGCGTGAACCATGCCGTGCAATTGGTCTCGTGAACGACATTGGCGTCGACAGGGACGCCTGCGAATTGCGGGTATCGATGAAGCGGGTCGCGGTCCGTTAGCCGGTCCGGTCGTGGCCGGCGCTGTCATTCTCACTCCGGGCTTGCGTTGTTCGGGGCTCAATGATTCCAAGAAAATGACCCACGACGCCCGCGAGCGGTGGTGGGAGTTTCTGACGACGCATTCCAAGGTGGGTTATGGCGTCGGCATCGTGGAGCCTCGTGAGATCGATGCTCTGAATATCTTGCGAGCTACCCACCTCGCCATGCGGCGAGCCTTGGAAGCCCTCCCTTTGCCAGCAGCCGATTTCGCCTTGATCGATGGCCTGCCGGTTCGCGATTTTCCGATTGCTCATGAAGCTTTGGTCAAAGGAGATGGACGCTGCTTCAGTATCGCGGCAGCCAGCATCATCGCTAAAGTGACCCGGGATCGCCTCATGATCGAGGCCGCTGCTCAGTATCCGGATTACGGCTTTGAACGGCACAAAGGATACCCAACCGCGGAACATCTGGCTAAACTCGAAGCCCGCGGACCTTGTCCCATCCATCGACACTCGTTCGCGCCGGTGGCGCAGTTGAATCTATTTTCTTATCGCACCTAGGGACGCTGACTCCCGGGAGCAATCACTCTTGCTGCCCCGCTTCGGAAGCGAGTGTCCGCCGGTCGCCGGAGATCGTTTTCACCCGGCTCGGTTCCAAGGTCCGCAATCGTGGGCGCAACGCTTCTTCTGGTTTGGTCTTCCGCAACATGACGAACGCGTTCAGAACGGGAAACGATTTGCCATAGCGCCAGTTTTCCTCCGCCCAATCCGGGGTCCCTTCCGCGGAGCAATCGATCGCGGGTTCGATCGCTTTTTTCAATTCGTCGATCGTCAGATATTTCGTTCCATTCACGTAAGGTTGCGGTTCGGGCGTGACATCGGTTGTCAGCAACAGCAAGCCGTCCGGTTTCAGCACGCGCAGCATCTCGGCCACGGCGGTTTCGTAATCCGGGATGTGCTCGATGATGGAGACGCAGGTGATGTAATCGAAGGTATCGTCCGGGTATTGGATATCTGTGAGGTCGACGTTGCGGAGTTCCGCTTGTGGGGCGGCTTTTGAAATACGATCGGCCCAGACTTTGTAGGGCGCTTTGAGCGGATGTTTCTTATAAATCCGCAATCTCTGCAGGAGACTGATCCATTTGATGTATTGGAACTGATCGGAAATCACTAAATGCCCTGCGATATCCGCGAGATAAGCCCCGAAAAAGGTGTTGAACGAGCCGGTCTCCAAAATCTGGTAATCGCCCGGCTCAGTCGGCAGGTATTCAGCCACTTTCCAAAGCTCCCAATCCCGTAACCGGACAGGCCACTTGTAATCCGCACCCACTTTCCCTCGGATGTATTTGTCGTAACTGTTCAGCCATTCGTTGGCTGGTTCGGGGATGCCTGTCGCGCTAAAAAATTCCATAATGGGTGATTGATGGCTGTTTGTAGAAGGGGAAGCGCCCAGTGGCAACTATGGACTTTCCACTGCAGTTGCTCATAAAAGCGGATTGTCCTCAGGAAAGATCCCTCTAAAATCCCTCCTCATGTCCCAACGCCCCAACATTCTCTTCATCATGTGCGACGATCATGCCGCTCAGGCCATTAGCGCTTATGGCAGCAAAATCAATCGCACCCCCAACATCGACCGGCTGGGAAATGAAGGTATGCGATTCAATCATTGCTACGTCACCAACTCCATCTGCACCCCGTCACGCGCCACGATTCTGACCGGCACTCATAATCACATCAATCGGGTCACCACGCTGGCCACCCACATCGACAATCGGATGCCGAATGTCGCCAAACATCTGCAGCAAGGCGGCTATCAAACGGCGATCGTCGGTAAATGGCACTTGGGTGAAGGACCGAAACATTGTCCGACCGGGTTCGATTACTGGTCCGTCTTGCCCGGGCAAGGCGACTATTTCAATCCCGTCTTTCATGAACCTCATGGCAAGGCGCAGGTGCCGGGATACGTGACCGACATCATCACCGACAAGTCGATTGACTGGTTGCAGCAGCGGGATGCTTCGAAGCCATTCTTTCTGATGTGCCACCATAAAGCCCCGCACCGGCCGTGGCATGCGAAGCCGGAACATCGTGGGCTTTATGCCGATCCTATCGAGATTCCCGAGACGTTCGACGATGACTATAAAAATCGGGCCAACGCCGCCATGGAAGCCCGGATGCGGATCGCCACGGATATGACTTACAAAGATCTCGACCTCGTCCAACCTCCCGATGCTGCTGGTGGCAAACTCGGTGCTCATGAACGAATGGTGCCGCATCCAGACAATGTCGAGGGGCTCGAACTGGTTTGCCGGTTGACCGGCGAGAAATTCACCTTCCAAACGCAGGAAGCGCTCAAACAGTTCAAGTATCAGCGTTACATGCAAAAATATCTGGAAACGGTTCATTCTGTCGATGAGAACGTCGGTCGGCTACTCGATTATCTGGATGAGAGCGGGTTGGCGGAGAATACGCTGGTCATTTACACCTCCGACCAAGGCTTTTTCCTCGGTGAACATGGTTGGTTTGATAAGCGCTTCATTTACGAACAAAGCTTCCAGATGCCTTTCCTGGTGCGATACCCGAACGGAGTCGAATCCGGCGCCGTCAATACCGACATGGTGAGCAACGTCGATTTCGCTCAGACCTTCCTCGACTATGCTGGAGTGACCGAGCCGAATTACATGCAGGGCCGCAGCATTCGCCCGCTATTAGAGGGCCAAACCCCGACCGATTGGACCGACCTGGCCTACCATCGTTATTGGATGAATCAAGATTCCATTCATAATGCCTACGCGCATTACGGTATCCGGACGCATGATTACAAATTGATTTACTGGTATTGCGATAACCTCGGTGAAGATGGCGGTCAGCCCGGAACTGATCAAGCTGAGTGGGAATTATTCGATCTGAAAAACGATCCGCTCGAGCTTTTCAATGTCTACCACGACCCCGCATACGCTGGTGCGGTGAAAGCGATGACTGCCAAGCTCGATGCGGAGATGTTGCGGATCGGCGATGTGCCCTGCCATTAGACCACTGTTAGAAGTGGCACCAGCTGAGCGCAGAGGGATTGATGAAACCAAGCAAGCCGGGGCAATCCGGTTCTGGGAGACAGCTTAGAAGCGTTCTTGCTGAACGTAATCGATCGCCATCGCCACCATCTGCGCCGAGTCGGTGCAGCCCAATTTATCTCGAATATTCGCTCGATGCGATTCGACGGTTTTAATGCTCAACCCGAGCTGTTTGGCGATATTGCTGGTGCTATGCCCGCGACCCAACAATCGGAACACTTCCAATTCTCGATCAGAAAGGCTATCGACCGCTCCATAATTTGAATTGGTGATCTGTCCATTGATCGCTTGCATCACGAGCCGATCGTTCAAACTCGGGCTTAAAACCAAATGACCGCGTGCCGCCAATTTGATGGCGTCACCGAGTCGATCGCTGATCGCATCCTTCATGAGATAACCAATGGCACCGGCCTTTAGCGCTCGTGGTCCATAGGTGGCTTCATCATGCGAACTGACCGTTAAAAGTTTGATGCTGGGAAATTCGGCCGACACCATCTTGATAAATTCGATTCCGTCGCATCCAGGCAGCGTGATATCGACAATCACGAGATCGGGCAAAAGCTCTCGCACCTGTTTTAAGCCATCTCGGGCGTCCGCAGATTGAGCCACAACTTCGATGCCATCTTCGCATTCGAGGATCGCTTGAACGCCTTCTCGAAAGATCGGATGATCATCTACGATCAAGACGCGGCAGTTTTGGGATGGGGAAGCACTCAACGGTGTGGATATCCTGTCGGTTTCATAATGGGACCTGGTCATGGACATGGCAATACAAGCTTGTTGATGTTGAGAGTGATACGAAATTTTTTGCTGAAAAATGATTCAGCCATCAACTCTGCATTCAGGAAGCTTATCAGTGTTATAACCGGTCTATCGATGGGGGACATACGTTCCTATTGCGGAGAACAACGAATCATTCATACACTCCTTCGGTTGTTGGAGTTCATGAAAGCTGATCGTGTGCCAAGTGTTGAGAAAACTGCGAAAATCCCTGTCCGAATCTGATTGATGAGACCCAATACGAACTTGATGGTAACCGGCGTGCGGTTGAAATCGGGCAGGATGCACGCCCGCGCTATGCGGCATTTTGCAAAATGCATGACGGAAAGTCGCTGCCCGTGAGTGAAGAAGATACGAGGTTTTTTTCGGCTCCCGCCAGCAAGCAAGCGGGCCGATTATGGGTGGCGCTGATTGGTTCCTGCCTGCTGGCGTTGGTTGCCATGGGGGTCAACGTGGCTTCCTGGCTGCGAATGGATGCCAGCCTCGATCGTGTGGAGATTGGGACCATGCGGATGGCGGAATGGGCTGAGTTGCTGGCGATTTACCGAAAGATCAATCATGCCCGCGGCGCTTATGCTGAGAATGGGGATCCCGAGAAGCTTTTGCTGATGGAGGAATCTCTGCAGCAACTCGCTTACCAGTGGGAGGTCGTCGATGATTTGAGCGAACTCAGTCTCGTCAACCCGCATGATGTCTCGCAACGCGTGGTCGAGCTTCGGCGGAAGGGAGATCAATGGGTGAGCTTGATCGAACAGGCGTTGACCTTGCGAGAATACGAAAGCGAAGGCGCCGGCCGGACCTTGCTGGCGTCTTCCCATACTCGAGACCGTTATCTCGAGCTTTCCGATGCCTTGAACGAGCAGATCCAAATCTCGCGCCAAAACATGAATGAATGGTTGGCAGAAACCCGGGGTGATTTGCGGACAGCTCTGATCAGTATTTTCTGTTCGGGATTGTTAGCCATTGCTCTCGCCGGATTAGCGGCCCTTCTTCTGCATCGAATGCTACGAGCCATTCACCAAGCCGAGAAATATTCACAAGAAAAACAACAAGCGCAGGCAGCCAAACAGCAGCGCGATTCGTTCCTGGCCATGATGAGTCATGAAATCAGGACACCGCTGAACGCCATTCTCGGGTTTGGCGAGCTGGTGCAACTCGAGGCGAAGGGTGAACGCGTTAAGCGGTACGCCAACAGCATCGTGGAAGGCGGCCAGAGTCTTCTACAACTCATCAACGATGTGCTCGACCTCTCGAAGCTCGAGGCGGGTATGCTTGAATACAAACCGAGCCCAACCAGTCTACCTCGTATGATGCAGTTTATCGAACGCCTTTTCCACGAGACTTGCACAGCGAAAGGCCTGCGGTTCGAGACTTATGTCCAGGAGGATTTGCCTGATTCGCTGCTGCTGGATCCCGTCCGGTTGCGACAAGTTTTGATGAACCTGGCTGGCAACGCGGTGAAGTTCACCGAGCAGGGTTATGTGCGGGTCGAGGCAAGAGGCACACCGAAGAAAGAAGATGCCAGTATTTGGGACATCCACTTGACGGTCGAGGACAGCGGCCCAGGTGTGGTGGAGGAAGAACGATCAAAAATTTTTGATGCTTTCGTACAAAGCGAGCGTCAGAAAACCAATACGACCAAGGGAACAGGCCTGGGATTAGCCATCGTGAAACGGTTTATCGACACCATGGAAGGCAGGATCACCGTCGAGCCGGCGAAAGGCGGCGGAGCGCGATTCGATGTTCAATTACCTGAGACCGGCGTGAGCGCCAGGCTCTCCCCAATGGAGCATGAACAAGGTCCCGCCGTCGATTTCAACGATCTGAAACCGTCCGCCATCCTCGTAGCGGATGATAATCCGATCAATCGCGAACTCCTTCTCGAGATGTTCGAGAATACGCATCACCGGGTTTTTTGCGCGAGCGACGGGCAGGAAGCCATTACTCAAGCGCTCCGACTGCACCCCGATATGGTGCTGATGGATCTGCGCATGCCTGGAATGGATGGTGTCACCGCGCTGAACAAAATGCGGCAGCGCGCTGAGTTCCGCATGCTGCCGGTGTTGGCGGTCACTGCTTCAACTTCTCCGAACGAAGATGCTAGTCTTGCCGAAATCTTCGATGGATACGTGCGCAAACCTTTCACACGCTCCGAACTCTATCAGGAAATGGCGCAATTCCTATCACGTGCGGATAAGGAGGAAGCCGTCGCCGCTCCCGCCCCACCCATTAAATCCGAGAGCACAATCGAAGATCAGGAATTGGTTCAATGGCTCCATACGTTGCTGAGGGAAGAATGGCCCGTGTTACGATCCGGTATGTCGTTGTCGGATATTGAGCAATTCGGACAACGACTCGCCATCTCCGCTGAGCGCTCACGCAATGAGCCATTAGGCGACTATGCCGGACGCATCCAGCAAGCCGCTGATTCTTTTACTTTCTCCGAGTTGGAGGTACTTCTTCAGGATTTTCCCCGGGTGGTGGAATCCGTGACCGAGGGTCACGCCTGCGAGCGACAGGATGATGATGATAAAACTCCCGCTCCTTCCCAATGAAACCGCCCCCAACACATACCATCCTGATCGTTGATGACCAGGAAGAGAACCTCCAACTAGCCAGTAATGTGCTGGCCATGATGGGGTTCAATATTGTGCCCGCCTTTAATGGCGAGCAAATGATGCAACGTCTTGCCGCGAAGGTACCCGACCTGATCCTGCTCGATATCTTGCTCCCCGAAACCGATGGAGTCGAACTTTGCCGTCAGCTCAAACACAGCGACGCGTGGGCTGAGATCCCCGTCATTTTTCTTTCTGCCGCCGATGACAAGAATCTGGTGGTGAAAGCCCTGGAAGTCGGTGGCGTCGATTACATCACGAAACCCTTCAACAAAGCGGAACTCATCTCCCGCGTGCGGACCCACATCGAGTTAAAAGAAGCAAAAGACCACCTGCGGATCTTGGCTAATGATAAAGATGAGTTGATCAATGTGTTGACTCACGATTTCAAAAGCCATCTCGCTGGGGTGTTGATGAGCGCTTCGCTTCTTGCCAAGCGCGATAACCTCTCTTCGGACCGTTCGGCTAAGCTGATTCACCAGATTTGCGATTCCACCCAGCGGATGCAGTTGTTCGTGACGCAGTTTTTGGCGAATCAACGGGCGACTGATTCCATAGGTGAATTAAAATCACTCCCTCTAGCGGCCGTTTTGCAGCCGCTTGTGGAAACGTTAACGCCTTACGCCGATTCCAAATCGATTCAGCTTCAAGTCACCGACCTCAAAACCGCTCCCCGCGTTCGGGCCAATGAAGAGGGGCTGCGTCAGATTCTCGATAATCTCCTCACTAACGCCATCAAGTTCAGTCCTCGAGAGAAATCTGTGAGCATTAATTGCCGGACCGAACCCGATGGTCAATGCCTCCTTTCCATTAAGGATGAAGGCCCCGGTTTCTCAAAATCGGATCGTGAAAAGCTGTTCGCCCGATACTCCCGGCTCAGTGCCCAACCGACTGGAGGTGAGCCGTCCACGGGGCTCGGCCTCTCAATTGTCAAACAACTAGCCGATGCCATGCGATGTGATCTTCGGCTGATCAGTGAACCCGAGCAGGGCGCTGAATTTATCCTTTCCATCCCGCGGGACGGCGATGGAACTCCCGGCTGATTGATTGTGGATATTCTCGTCATCGATGATGAACCCGCCATCCGGGAAGCCGCCCTTCAGCTGATCGAAGATGCCGGCCATTACGCCGAAGCTGCGGCGAATAGTGAGGTGGCGCTGGAGACGTTGCGGGATAGCCAATTCGAGCTGGTGCTCCTCGACCTCAATCTCGGCCATGAAAGCGGTCTCGAGTTGTTGGGCCGAATTTTGGAGAAAAATCCGCGCACGCCGGTGGTGGTCGTCACGGCGCAAAGTTCCATCGAGAGTGCGGTGGAAGCGATGCGACTCGGGGCCCTCGATTACATTGAAAAACCGTTCGGCGAACAGCATCTTGCCCTCCTTCTTCAACGCATTCGGCATCACCGCCAACTCACCGACAAGGTCGAGACCCTCCAACAGGAGATCTCCAACCACCAACTCGAGCCCTCCTTTAGCTCCACTTCTCAAGAGATGGAGTCAGCGCTCGATATCCTGTTTCGCTCCGCCGATACCGATGCTTCCGTCCTCGTGCTCGGAGAGAGTGGCACCGGAAAAAGCATTGTCGCCCGCGAAGTCCACTCGCGTAGTGGCCGGGCGAATCAACCGTTCGTCACCATCAATTGCCCGGCGTTGAGCAAGGAATTGCTCGAGAGCGAACTGTTCGGTCACGTCAAAGGCTCGTTCACCGGCGCCGTGCGCGATGCTTGGGGAAAAGTGAAAGCCGCCGACCAGGGCACCTTGTTTCTCGACGAAATCGGCGAGTTGCCTAAAGAGATCCAACCTAAACTCCTGCGCCTGCTCCAGGACCGGGAATACGAGCGCGTCGGCGAATCGACAGTGCGCCAAGCGGACGTCCGAGTCATTGCTGCCACCAACCGTAACCTCGAGCAGGCCGTGGCTGATGGGGAGTTTCGGGAAGATCTCTTCTTTCGCCTGAACGTCATCGCCGTCGAACTTCCGCCGTTGCGCAATCGACCTCAGGATGTGCTGGACTTTGCCGCCAGCTACCTCGAATTCTTTTCCAACCAATACCGGCGGTCGGTAAAAACAATCTCCCAAGCGGCCGAAAGTGCGATGCTCGCCTATGAATGGCCGGGGAACTTGCGGGAACTGCGCAACGTCGTGGAGCGTGCCGTTATTCTTTGCCGGACGGAAGCGATCACGCCTGAAGATCTGCCAGCGGCTTTACAAGGAGTCGAGGGCGACGCCCCATCCATTCGGGTTGGTCAACGATGTTCTCTGGAAGCCATCGAGAACGCCCATATCAAGGCCATCATCGAACGGACCGAAACCATGGCCGAAGCCTCCGAAATCCTCGGTATCGATTCCGCGACCCTCTATCGCAAGCGCAAAAAGATGGACGCCCAAGAAAAGCAGGCTTCCTAAATTACCCGCTTCATGAAAGCAAGGGCCCGGATGCTTAGACTTCTGGCTCGCCAGCACGGACATCCGGTCCGCCGCCCCGAATCTGCCGCATCGCTTCCCGGGCCGCCTGACGAAATGCTTTTGGGCTCATTCCCCGGTGGCGTTTGAATTGTTTGCTCAAATGAAAAGCGTCATGGAAACCGAGCTGGTCCGCGATCACTTCCATGGTCGCATCGGTCTGCACCAATTCGCGTGCGGCCTGATCGATTCGTTGTTGAAGCAGATACCGGTGAGGGGGGAGTCCGGTAGCAGCTCGGAACAGCTCGTGAAAATGCTCGATCGATAAATGGCAGGCATTGGCCATGGTCTCGCGATTGGCCGCTGCCGGTTCACGATCGATCAAGGTGAACGCCGGAAGAATCCGTTGGATCGCGAAGAGATCGCCTTCCAGAGCTTCGCCAGAATAACGTGCGACACATTCGCTCAACCAACTAGCCGCCAGCGATTGCCGCTCAAACGCGATGCCGAGATCGCCGGAGGGCTCCGTCCCGAGAGTGGTCAGCGCTTGGAGAAGCTCGATCAAGCCGGCGAACTGAGAGGCCACCGGGACGCGCAACCACTGCATCCAATCCAACCCTCCCGGACCTCGGAACATGGCTCCGAGCGCCGTCAATTCTCCCGGGCCGTCAAAGGTAATGTCGAAGGGTTGTCCCGCGGGAATCGCGAGCAGAGAGCCTTCTGACGTGATAAGCGGCTGATTGTTCGGGAATTGCACGTGGTAAGAGCCGCTAAAAGCGGTGAGAAACATCCAGTGCGGTAAGGTCGTCCAAGCCGGCGAACGATGGGTCGCCCGGCGCGTTCTCGGCACGCACCAAGCCGGATCGTAAATCAAACATTGGGCGAGCCAGTCATGAGTCCCGGTCGGCATTCGAAACTGTTACCGCTTGAACCCGGATACGTCCACTCTCGACCCGCAGAACTCATTGCCCGGCCTCTCATCGATCTCGCACTCACGATGCAGATGATCGACCGGTCTTCACCGACCGGACTCGCGCCAGATAATAGATCACTGGGTAAAGTAACAATTCCAGGAGGAAACTCGTGGTTAGCCCGCCGATCATGGGAACCGCGAGGCGGCGCATGGTGTCGGCTCCGGCGCCCACCGCCCAGAGCAACGGTAGAAGGCCCATGATGGTCGATACCACCGTCATCGTCTTGGGGCGAATACGTTTCACGGCCCCGTCGTGAATGGCATGCCAAAGATCCGAGGGCGTGTTTAAACGGCCTTCTTCCTGAAAACGATTATAGCTCGTATCAAGGTAAAGCAGCATGACGGCTCCTGTCTCGGCATCCAATCCAGCCAAAGCAATCAAACCAACCCAGACGGCCAGCGAAAGATCGTAATTCATGAAATCGAGCAACCAAATCGCGCCGATCAACGAAAAAGGAACGGCTAACAAAATTATACAAACCCGGAGCCAACTGCGTGTGGAGATGTAAAGCAGCAAAACGATCCCGATCAAAGCGAGCGGGATGGCGATGGCGAGTCGTTCGGCCGCCGCCTCCATGTATTCATATTGACCCGACCAGACAATAGTCGTCCCCGGTGGAAGATCGATTTCACGGGCAATCACTTGCTGGGCGCGTTCCACATAGGTGCCGACATCGATATCCGCGATATCAACGAAGACCCAACTGGTAAGGCGCGCATTCTCACTTTTAATCATTGGCGGTCCCTTGCGGATTTCGATGTCGGCGAGTTGCGCAAGTGGCACCTGGGCTCCGGCCGGCGTCGGAACCAGGGTTTGCCGCACCGCCTCGATCGTGTCCCGTAACTCGGCGGGATACCGGACGTTGACCGGATACCGTTCCAACCCTTCCACCGTCGATGTCACATTCATCCCCCCGAGCGCCGTCATAATAACATCTTGCACATCGCCGACGACCAACCCGTATCGACCGATTTCTCCTCGATCGATGGTGATATCAAAATAGTTCCCGCCGACACTCTTTTCGGGAAAGGCGCTCACGGTATAGGGTTGGGTAGACGGATCGGTTTTCAGAGCGTTGGCGGCTTCCTGAGCAAGCTCAGCCAGCACGGTGAGATCGGCGCCCATGAGTTTGATGCCGACCGGTGTCCGAATCCCAGTCGAGAGCATATCAATCCTGGTTCGAATCGGCATGGTCCAGGCGTTGGTCAGTCCAGGCATCTGAACGACGTCATTCATGCCTGGGATCCGCACGGTGCCGCCTTCTCCGTCGGGGATTTCGTATCCATAAACCATTTCATCGGTGGTGATGGGGCGGGTCAGCGGAAATATTTGTTCCGGCAACCATCGAATCCACCCTGGCCAATTCTCAAAAAAGCGCGGCTCACGAATCTGACGCCATTTCGATTTATCCCGATGCAAGGTGATGGTGGTTTCTAGCATCGATAACGGCGCCGGATCGGTCGCGGTCTCAGCTCGTCCGATCTTGCCGAAGACGGATTTGACTTCAGGGAACTGTTTGATGAGCGCATCGGTCTGTTGAAGAATCTCACGCGCTTTCGTCACGCCGATGCCGGGATCAGTTGTCGGCATATAAAGCAGATCGCCTTCCTCCAACGGCGGCATGAATTCATTACCCAACCGGCTGAACGGTATCCAAGTAGCCGCCAGTAAGGCGAGCGCGACTAACAGGGTCAGCCATTTGAATCGCATGACCAGCCGGAACGCTGGTTCGTAAAGCATCACGAGCACCCGGCTGATCGGGTTGCGTTCCTCAGTCGGAATGCGTTGTGGCAACAGGATCAGGGCGCTCAGGATCACCCAAGCCACGATCCACCAAACCGGGGACGTGCCAAGCCAGGGCAATGGTAGAAATGCCAATAACAGCGCGGGCACGGCGATTACCCCAAGATAAATGGCTAAACGCCGTTTCCGGCTCCACCTTTTCGGCAACGTCCGTTCGGAGACAAAGAATGAGATCAATACCGGAATTACGGTCACCGCAAGCAGCGCCCCCGACGCCATGGCGAATGTCTTCGTAAAGGCGAGTGGTTTGAATAGGCGCCCGGATTGTTCGCCCAAAACGAAAATCGGCAGGAAACTAACCACGATAATCAAAAGAGCGAAAAAGAGGCTCGGTCCGACCTCCCTGGCCGCTTCGCTAATGACCTCCAACCGCGGGCGCGGCACCCCGCCCGCCGCAACTCGCTGCCGTTCTCGTTCCAAAAATTTGTGGGCGTTCTCGACCATGATAATCGAGCTGTCGACCATGACGCCGATCGAGATGGCAATGCCGCCGAGCGACATGATATTGGCGTTGATGCCAGTGATATGCATGATTGTCAGCGTCGAAAGCACGCCGGTCGGCAAGACAAAGGCGGCTACCAGCGCGCTGCGAGCGTGCAGCAGAAAAATCATACAGACGATGGCCACGACCAGAATCTCTTCCTTCAACGTTCCACGCAACGTCTCCACGGCACGTTCGATGAGGTCGGACCGGTCATAAGCCACGTTGATCTCGACCCCGGGCGGCAGGCCTCGACCGAGGTCTTGCAATCGGGATTGGACTCGTTCGATGGTTTTCTTGGCGTTCTCACCAAACCGCATGATGACGATGCCGCCGACCACCTCACCTTCACCATTCCATTCCGCAATGCCACGCCGGATATCCGGCCCTAGCCGAACCTGTGCCACATCATCGAGCCGGATCGGCGAACCGCCTTCGTTGACGCCCAACGCAATTTCGCGCAGTTGTTCCAAGGCTTTTTTGGAACGCAGTTGGGATTGACGAACGTCGTCGCGAGCTTTTTCGTCACGATCCAGCGTGCCGAGGTAACCGATGCCGCGCACGACATACTCGGTCTCGCTTTGCTCGATCAGGCGACCACCGACATCGGCGTTGGACCGTTGTATCGCGGTGCGAACGTTCTGAAGCGGGATGTTATAAGCCCGAAGTTTTACCGGATCGACAACGACCTGATATTGTTTGACGAAACCGCCGACCGGCGCGACTTCACTCACCCCTTCCACAGCGGTGAGTTCATAACGGAGATACCAATCCTGCAAACTGCGCAACTCGGCTAGATCGACATCGGGTTGAACCAATGGCGAGCCATCGATCGGGCAGGTTGTGCGGCCCGGGAAGGTGCGATGCAACAAGAGCCGTTCCCGAATCTCCGGTTCGACCGCCGATCGGTCGGGATAATAGCGTTCCGTTTCTGGATCGAACCAGAGTCCTTCGGGATAGTTGGCACAGTAAGGGCCCGTGGTGAGAATGTATTGATAGATCCACCCGACCCCTGTGGCATCGGGGCCGAGCTGGGGAGCGACACCGGAAGGTAGCCGGTTGGTGACGGCGTTGAGTTGTTCAAGCACCCGGCTGCGCGCCCAGTAAATATCGGTGCCATCCTCAAAGATCACGTAGACAAAGCTCGTTCCAAACATGCTGTAACCCCGGACCACCTTGGCATAGGGAACCGCGAGCATGGCGGTGGTGAGCGGGTAGGTGACCTGATCTTCAACGATGCGAGGGGCCTGTCCCGGGTAATCGGTCCGGATCACCACCTGGACATCAGACAGGTCGGGGATGGCATCGATTGTGAGGTTGCGGGCGGAATACCAGCCGCCGGCGATGAGCAGCCCGCACAGGAGCAACACCATCACTCGGTTACGAAGACACCAATCGATTAGCTTTTCAATCATAAGGGTAGGGAAGGGGTCATGGCTGTTTGGCGTCTGGTGAGGGCCGAGAATCACGCGCGACGCGGCGATTGGCTTGCGTTATTGCTCGGCGGCAGCTGGCACAGCCAGACGTTCGTCGAAACACTCCAACATGCGTTCTCCCATGTAAGGGTTGCGGATATCTCCGGCGACCTGCAGCCAGACCGCCCCGCCTTGGTCGCGCAAAAACATCGGGCAACGAAGGGCCAATACATCGTCTTCAATTCCGGGTGGAACTCCGGTCGACAAAATGAGGTTGCGGAAGGGCACGCTCAATTTTCCAAAACCGAGACGCGCCGTCTCGATATCGTCAGCACCCGCCAGCTCCGTGGCTTCCTTGATCATCTGATCAAGGTTAGCCCCTTCCACGGGGAGCGAATCGATTGCCTGCGCTAATTTCCCGGCCGCTTCCGCAAGGTTATCCAGCGAATCGGAGGCGAGCGCGTTCTGAATGGTAAAATAATGGGTGAGCGCCTCGCGCAGCGGTTCGGCTGCGTCGCTCGTTAGTTCCGTGGCTGCCGGTTCAAGCCCTGGAATCACTGGCGCTTGTTCGCTAGCTGGAGTCCCCTCCATCATCTTAGCCAAGGCCTCTCGCATGTTCGCCTCGCTATCGAGCAGAAATTGTCCGGAGGTAACGACCTGCTCGCCGGGTTTCAGTCCGGAAAGAATTTGGATGCGAGCTTCATCGGTCACCAACCCAGTCTCCACTTCGCGCGGTTCGAAGCGGCCTTCGCCCATGCTAACGAAAGCGGTTTTCTGGACGCCAGTATCCACAATGGCCGAGCGGGGCGCGAGGGTGGCCTCGGCGCTGAGTCGACTCTTTAATTCCACATTGGCGAACATACCAGGTTTCAGGATTCCGTTGCTATTATCAAACTCGATCCGCACTTTGGCTTCCCGAATCTTTTCGTCGAGATACGGGTAGATATAAGAAACGCGGCCTTCAAAGGTCTGCCCAGGAATGTAGGGCAGGGTCATCACGGCTTGCTGCCCTTCTTCGAGGTAAGGCAATTGATATTCGTACACGGTGGCGATCACCCAGACCTGACTCAGATCCGCGAGGCGGTAAGTCTGCATGCCTGGATCGACTTTCATCCCTTCATTTGCGTGTTTTTCCGTCACCACACCGTCGAATGGACTCCTGAGGATCACCGCCTTTTCTGGTTCGCCTCGTTTCTTCAGTCGCGCGATTTGTTCATCGGTAACGTCGAAATATTCCAACCGCTTCTTCGCGGCCTCAATCAGGGAGTCGTTGCCACTCCGCGACGCGATGAGATAATCTTCCTGGGCCGAATAGAGTTGAGGCGAATAAAGCGAAAATAGCTTTTGCCCGTGCTCCACCCGGGCTCCGAGGGAGTCGACGTAGATCTCCTCGATCCAGCCGGAAACTTTTGGATTAATATCGCGCACCCGTTTTTCGTCGTATTCGACGATGCCGACGGTGCGGATGGTTTTGATCAGCGGGCCTTCGGTGACTTCATCGATCCGGACGCCCATGTTTTGGACCACGACCGGGTTGATGGTGATTTCGCCAGAAAACTTTTCAGGATCGAGGGGAACGAGATCCATGCCGCAGATGGGGCATTGCCCTGGTTCGGGCATGACGATCCAGGGATGCATGCCAGAGATCCAATATTGTGTCTTGTCGCTTGGCCCAGATGCCGATGAGGCGGCTTCTTGCGTGCTGGATTGGAATCGGGGAATGACGATGGACGCCGCGATGCCTAATACGACCAACAGCGAGAGGGTGACGAGCCAGGGAATTGGTTTTGTTAGCTTCATGGCAGATGATCAGAATGGAGCGGGTTTTTTGTGGAGATCGGATGAAGTGGTTCGCCGATGGCGCGTTCGAGTTCGGCAACGGCCCGAAGGTAGCCGACGGTGCGCTCGACCAGGCCGAGTTCCGCAGCGAGAAAAGCGCGTTGCACATCAAGGAGATCGGTGAGCGAAGCCGTGCCGGAACTGTAAGCGCTCTGCGCGGAATCATAAGCTTGACGGGTGCCAGGAACGATTTCGGAGGCGAACCGGTCTCGTTGGGTGAACATCGACTGGGCCATTGCGTGCGCCGCACGGACGTTGGCGCTGATATCCGCCGCGAGTTGAGCTTGTTGCGCGGAGGAAGAGCCGCGCTGGGCGATGGCGACTTGTTTTTGCGCCTCCAATTTATCCCACCAAATGGGGAGATTAATCGAAATGGTTCCCATCACCGGGTCGCTGCCATTTTGCGGCGTGGTGGGGTTGATGATGTTGGCACTAATATCGGTATATTCGAGGCCAAGCGAGATATCGGGATAATAAGCGAGTGTTGCCAGGCGGATGGCGGCCTGGTCACGGGCCACGGTAGCGCGGGCGGCTTCCAGATCGGGATTGGCGGTGACGGCTCGATTCAGGAGTTGATCGAGGGATGGCAGTGCGGGTAGATGCGGGTCGGCATAGCGGGAGAGTGCGGGGCGCGCCTCGGTCTGGCCTGCGAGGGCGCTCATCCGGGCGAGAATCCCAATGCGTTCCGCTTCCAGCTGGGCGATTCGGGTGCTCATTTCTTCGGCGGCGACTTGGGTGCGAATCACGTTGCCGAGCGAGCCCTGGTCCGTTTCGATCAAGGCTTCAGCGGATTGAACCGCTTGCCTCAGCAATGCTTCCTGCTCGCGCACAATGAGGATGAGCGCGTCCGCCCGGTAGAGGTCTGCCAGAAGCGTTTTTCCTTGGGCGAAGACATCTCGAAGGGCCGCGCGGTATTGCCAGTAAGCGATCTCGGCAGCGAAATTGGCTTCGTCTTTAGCCGCGGCTAGTTTACCAGGGAACGGGATCTTTTGGCGGGCACTGATTTTTTGACGCATGGCACCGGTCCGCGTCTGGACACTATTCAGGTAATAACTGTAAGCGAGTTCCGGATCAGGGAGGGAGGCGGCGATGGTGGGGCGATGGCTGAGTGATTCCCATTGGAAGCGAAGTGAGGCGACGCCTGGGTTGGAATCAAGCGCGCCGGCAAGAAAGCGCTTGGCCAACAGATCAGCCGCTGGGAGTTGGGAAGAGAAGGTGAGGAGGGCCAGGCAAAACGCAAAGCCCGTGCGTAAGATGGTAGTCATGAAGCAAGGAACCGAATTCGAATTCGAATGTAACGTGGGTGAAGCAGCAGGCATGACAGCCCGAACGGTGGGCTAAAGCTTCTGCCGAAAGAAGAGGGAGCGTTCGCCTGCTTGCGGACGACGAGCGAGAGCTCGGCGTTTCGTCAGGCGTTCACAACCGGCGGCGCATGCGCAAGCAAGCGGCGGTCGAGGAAAAAGTCGCGGAAAGCGGAGCTCAACGGCGGTCCACGCCAGCGGAGATCGAGTCGGATGATCTCGACCGGAAGCTGCGCGTGAACGTCAAAATCGCTCCACGCTTCCTTGATCAAAAGAAAATCGGGAGCCGGTGCGGAGAGGGAAGGGGGGATGGGCGAATTGAGATCGTCCCCGCATTGCATTTGCGGCCCAGCACAAGGGGTGGCGGCCGATTCGGTCTGACAGGGGCATGCTTGGTTGTCCGCGGATACCTTCGATGACCAGGCTGCCAGCGCACAATGATTGACCGCTATCATCCAGGTCAGGATCAGAACCGGGATGATCAGAATTCGAAAGAATGGCGGGCAAAGTGTGGACACTGCTCTTTTTCAATACGGCATTTCTAACGATTGATCAATAGGCGATTAGCTCGCTGCGGCTTGGCAGCCGTTTTGCTTGTTGATATAAGATGGGCGAAAGGATTCGCTTAGGAGGCTTCAACCGATACCTTATTATGCATGATCAACACGAGCATCACCATCATGACCATGGTGATCAGGAAGCAACCGAGGCGGTAACCCCTTCCTCCAGCGCCAAGTATTACTGTCCGATGTGTCCCGGCGTGGAAGCGGAGCAACCGGGCGATTGTCCAAAGTGCGGCATGCGGTTGGAGCGCAACCCAGCATTTCGCGAGACGACAACGACTCGGTGGACGTGCCCGATGCATCCGGAAATCCAACAGGATCATCCTGGTGAATGTCCCAAGTGCGGGATGGATCTGGAACCGATGGATGGCGGCGGAGAAGAAGAGGATGCAGAAGTAAAAGCGCTGAAACAAAAAACGCTCATCGCGGCCCTGTTAACATTGCCCGTTTTGATTCTGGCATTTGACAGCATGATTCCCGGTATTTCCTGGAATAATCTGATCTCACCACGTCTTCAGGGTTGGTTGGAATTCCTTTTTGCCACCCCAGTCGTTGTTTGGGCTGGCGGGATGTTTTTTACGCGCGGCTGGCGTTCGTTGAAGACCTGGAATCTCAACATGTTCACCCTCATCATGCTCGGAGTGGGGGCCGCTTATCTTTACAGCTCGGTCGCGGTGATGGTTCCGCAGATCTTCCCGGATTCCTTTCGGCGGCACGGTGAGGTGGCCCTTTATTTCGAAGCCGCCGCCGTGATTACGGTGCTGATTCTCTTCGGTCAATGGTTGGAAGCACGCGCTCGTAGTCAGACCGGCAAAGCCATCCAGGGATTGATGGATCTGGCAGCGAAAACAGCGCATCGGATCAAGGAAGACAGCATGGAAGAAGAGGTTGAGATCAATGAAATCCAACACGGCGACAAACTCCGCGTGCGCCCAGGAGAAAAAGTGCCGCTCGACGGCGTAATCATCGATGGCCAATCGACCATCGATGAATCTATGATCACCGGCGAACCGGTGCCCGTCCAGAAACGAGTGGACGAAAAGGTCATCGGCGCGACGGTGAATCAGACGGGGAGCTTCGTGATGCAGGCAGAAGCGGTGGGGGAAGAGACGATGTTATCGCAGATCGTGCAGATGGTCGCGGAGGCCCAGCGAAGCCGGGCGCCCATCCAAAAACTGGCCGACAAGGTGGCTGGGTATTTTGTTCCCGCCGTCGTGCTGGTGGCGGTTGTCGCCTTTTTCATTTGGGCAATCTGGGGGCCGACCCCTTCCATGGCCTATGCGATCGTGGTGGCGGTTTCGGTGCTGATTATCGCCTGTCCCTGCGCACTCGGGTTGGCGACGCCCATGTCGATCATGGTGGGTGTCGGGCGCGGTGCGAATAGCGGAATTTTAGTCAAGAACGCGGAGTCCATGGAACGCGCCGAGAAGATCACACATCTCATTACGGACAAAACGGGCACGCTAACGGCAGGCAAACCCCAAGTCGTCGAGATCCGAGCGGCGAAAGACCGGAAAGAAGAAGAAGTCCTGACCTTGGCCGCAGCGGTGGAATCGCAGTCGGAACATCCACTGGCGCGAGCGGTGGTGGATCAAGCCAAGGAACGCGGCCTCGAAATTCCAAACGCGGCAGATTTTGAAAGTGAGACCGGCGGCGGGGTCAAAGCTTCGGTGTCTGGAGAAACGATCCGGGTCGGTAAACGGGACTTCATCGAGGCGGAAAGAATTGCCATTCCCGATAACCTTCGGGCGGCCGCGGAAACATTTCAGGGCGAAGGCAAGACGGTCATCTGGACAGCTAAATCCAAGGAATTGCTTGGACTGATGGCCGTTGCGGATCCGATCAAAGAAACATCGAAAGAAGCGATCCAATCACTGCATGCACTCGGTATCACGGTCGTCATGTGCACGGGCGACAACCGGAAAACGGCGGAATCGGTCGCGCGCGACCTCGGTATCGACCAAGTCCATGCCGAGGTGAGTCCTCAAGATAAACAACGGATCGTGGAAGAATTGCAACAAGCCGGTCATCAAGTCGCGATGGCCGGGGACGGGATCAATGATGCTCCAGCCCTGGCCGCGGCCGATGTCGGCATAGCCATGGGCACGGGAACCGATGTCGCGATTGAAAGCGCCGGTCTGACCCTGGTGAAAGGCGATTTGCGCGGGATTGTCGGCGGATTGAAGCTGAGCCGGAAAGTGATGCGCAATATTCGGCAAAACCTTTTCTTCGCTTTCATCTACAATGGCATTGGCGTGCCAATCGCGGCCGGAATTTTATACCCGGTTTTTGGCCTCCTCCTGAGCCCGATGATCGCGGGTGCCGCGATGGCGATGAGCTCGGTTTCGGTGGTGAGCAATGCGTTGCGCTTACGAGCGGTGAAGTTGGATTGAGGTAACGGAATCTCGGTCGATCAAATTCTTTGCTTTTCGTTTGGGCATTTTTTTTTCATATTCGTCACCTATGAAAATTGCTCAACGCCTTGCGCTTCTGTTACTGCCCCTTCTCATCGGTGCTTGCACCGTTCTCAATTCCGGTGGGATTAAAAATACCGAAGCGGTCTTGGCTTCGTCCGGATTTAAACCGCGCCTGGCCGAGACGCCGGAACAGAAGGCCTTCATGAAATCCCTGCCGCCTTACCAACTCAAGATGTCTGAGCAGGACGGGTCGGTCGTCTATTTGTATGCTGTGCCCGATAAAAACTTCGTTTATGTCGGCGGCCCAAACGAATACGCGCTTTACCAGACGACCTTGACGCAACAGAAAATTTCCAACAACGACCGAATGGCTGCCGAGGCGCAATACATCAACAATGCCGATTACGACGCAGTGGATGGCTGGCTGAATCCTTGGTGGTATAATTAAATCGGACGAGAACCAATGCCTTCTCTTCTGATTCAAACAAGCGCAGCCTGTGATGCTGAACAGGCGGAAGCGCTGACGGCGGCAGCCTCTAAGACCGTCTCTGAGGTGATGGGGAAACCGGAGGCTTACGTCATGGTCTCGCTTCAACAGGAGCAGACCATGCGGTTCGGTGGTTCAACCGCCCCGGCCGCCCTCCTCACGTTGCGCAGTATCGGATTGCCGGACGATCGAGCCTCCGTGGCTGCTGCGCTCACCACGATGGTCGCTGAGGCGACAGGAACACCGCCCGAACGAATCTTTTGTGTGCTGGACGATATTGCGCGGACGCATTGGGCGATGGGTGGCAAGACTTTCGGGTGAGGTTGTGAACGTGATCAGGCCATGGCTACTCGCGCTAGCCATGGCATTCACGAATTCACCAGCGAAATCGTTTGAGCCTGGCTCGAATGTGGTTCTCGAAAACCGTGTGGTCCGGGTCGTAATCGCGCCGTACGCCGGCGGGCGAATTTTGGAATACCGGCTGTTACACGGGCCGAATGTCTTGCAGGGCGATCCGGAAATGGAACCGGGCGAGGTGCCCGAACCAAGTTTCGATGCTCGGTTTCAGCCGCTGCAAGGGCATGTTTTTTGGGTGAGCCCACAATCCCGGTGGTGGAGTTCCCGGGGTGGCGAGGAAAGAGGGAAGGAATGGCCGCCGGATCCGTGGTTGATCTATGGTAGGGACAAGATCGTGGCAAGGACGGCGCATTCATTACAGTTGCAGGGCGTCCCGAGTCCATTGTCAGGAGTTCGGCTTGATAAACAATATGAATTACTGGCGGATGGTCGCCTGCAGTTGGAGGCGGTAATGACAAACGTATCGGACGAGCCGGCGACATGGGCGATCTGGTCCAACACACGATTGCCGATCACGAGCCGACTACGATTGCCGAAACGTCCGGAGGTGAGTTGGCGATATTCTCATGAGCCGGGGCTCCAGAGTGAGTATCAATCATGGCGCCTGGAGGAAAAAAAGGATTGGTTAGCGGTTGATTTAGCAGAGACCGGCGAGGCCGTGACGGGGAAGGCTTTGGTGACCACCGAGATCGGTTGGGTTGAGGCCAGGCACTCCGGTTTAACCTTTCAAAAATCGACAGCGTGGCTGGCCGGGGCAGGGGAAGTTCCCGTCGGCCATGGCCCGGTCGAAATCTTCGCGACTGCTGGTCCGTCCGGTGGAGAAGGATTTCTCGAAATTGAGTTTCATGGAGCAGAGCGCACCTTGGCTCCGGGGGAGAGCCAGAAATATCGCGAGACTTGGCGACTGGTGGAAGAATGAGGCAACCCCGCATCCGCAAGCCCCAAATGAAAACACCGAGTCTCCCGGACCCCTCTTGGGAGGGTGCTGATTTCATTCCTTGCGTATACTAATGGCATAGTGAATGACATGGGTGCGCTTAGGAGCCGCGGAGTTTTTGCCAAACGGCGGCGTGGCGGGTGGCGAGCTCGCTGAAGGTGGTGTGATGGAAGCCGATCATATTGACCTTGGCCGTGTCGTTGAGGCGGGGCGCGAGGCGGCTGTTGAGGGCGGCGTGGCCGAGCATGGCGCCGATAATAGAGCCGGCCGTGGCACCGTTGCAATCGGTATCGAGTGCGCACATGACCGCAATGCAGATGGTGTCATCGAGTTGGCCGCGGCCGTAGTGCAACGCAATGAGGACGATGAGGGCGTTGTTAATGGTGTGGACGACGTGCATCTCGCTGAGCTCGTCTTCGAGGCGCTGGATGGCACCTTCCCAAGTGGGGTATTCCCGGAGCCAGTCGAGGCAGCGGTGAATCCAGTGAGCGAGGCGGCACTCGGCGGGGATATGCGCGAGGCCGATCGGAATGAGGCGGGTGAGCTCTTTTTCAACGAAGGCAGCGGCGATGATGGCAGCGAAGAACATTTCGCCATAGATGCCGTTGCGTTCGTGGGTCCAATGGGCGTCGCGCCAGGCGAGCTCGGCGGCCAGGGCAGGGTTGCCAGCGGCGGCGTAGGCCCAGCCGTCGGCGCGGATCTGGGCGCCGATCCACTCGCGGTAGGGGTTGCGGTGGCGGCGGCACCATTCGGGAGTAGCATCGCCTTCTTTGCCGCAGGCGGAGTGGGAAAGAAGGTTGGTGGCGGCGTTGATTTCGGCGGTGCAGAGGGAGCTGACGGGGATGTGTTGAAACCAGGTGCGACCGATCTGCATCCAGGTAATGTCGCGGCCGTGTTTTTCAAGGGCGACCAGACCGACGAGGGAGTAAAAGATGTCGTCGTCGGACTCCATATGGGTGATGTTTTCACGGTAAGAGGAACGGAAGAGAGGGATGGAATCGCCATCGTCGACGTCGCGTAGAGAGATGAAGTCGGTGAGCGGATAATCCCCGCGTTTTTCCAAATATTGACGCAAGCGGGCGCGTCCGACGAGACGGTTGGTTTCGTCGCGTTGGAGGCAGCGGACTTCCACGGGTTTGCCGAGGGCACAACCGGTAGCGCGACCGACCCACGCGCCATGGAGACGGTCGTGAAGGGTGGCGTCGTCGGGGTTCCACGCGGGGAGGGTGGGGCCGATAGGGGCGAGAGCGCGGATGGCAGCTAGATCGTTGGGTTCGCGTGCGGCGAGGTCTTCATCGTGCGGGAGCGCCATGAGGGCCTCGTAGATGGGGTCGGCCAACGCGGTTTTCCAGCGATCAGCTTTTTGATCGAGGGCGTCGAAGCGAGCACGGAGATCGGCCGGGATGATGCAGCCTTCATCTGTGCGCTGGATAAATTCTTCTTTGAGAAGGTGGACGGTAGAGGTGGCGCCGGGCATATGAAATAAAATGTTATTATCAATGTTACTGGACAGGTTGATCCAAGACAATGGACGTGTGTCCTAATAAGTTGCACATTTGTCCTGTGCCTGCATTTCTCCATGAATGCATATGAAGTAAGTTATTATGGTCTCGTGGGTCAGAGTGACGACGAACCCGTTCCGGGTTACCAGCCGATTGGCCTTAGCGCCCCTGCCACCGCCATCCGTGCGGATTGGAGTGTAACCTCCGCCCAGGCCTCGATAGCTGCTATCGGACATCGATGCATTGGATGCGCATTGCACCGTGGGACCACTCCCTCAGCTCAAGTTGGGGCGATCCCTCATGCGTATGGTTTGATCGTTCTGGACAACTCGATCCGATTTGGTTGGCATACACGTTCATCCCTCCAATGCTCATGAAATCCAACCGACTCCTCTCAATCGGCACCTGCGTCCTTATCACCATGGTCACCGGCGCCCTGCACGCTGAACCCTTTCCCTGGCAGCAAGATTACGCGCGGGTAATGCCCTCGGGCGATTTGCAATATGCCCCGAAACCGTTCGAATTCGTTGCCGGAGACTCCCTGCGATACATCGATTTCGAAAATGGCGACGATACCAATCCCGGCTCCCGGGATGAACCTTGGAAACATCATCCTTGGGATCCCGCTGCGACCGGCAAGGCCGATGCCGCAGGCGAAGAAATTCATACCTACATCTTCCGTGGTGGAGTGACTTACCGTGGCGCCTTCGAAGTGCCGCCTACCGCTCGCGGCACCGTCGACAACCCAATCCGGCTGACCCGCGACCCTTCCTGGGGCGAAGGTCCAGCGGTCATCAATGGCGCGAAAATCGTGACGAATTGGGAAAAAGATCGTCATCCCAAGATGGCAGAGGACCAGACGATCTGGGCGACCGACGTTGATTTTCTGCCGCGCACACTATGGTTGACTAAAGCCGGGCAGGAACCAGTTCGAGTCAAACTGGCTCGCTGGCCCAATTGGGAGGAATCCAATCCGCGCGATCTCATGAGTGAATGGCCGACATGGGATCAGCCGGAATGGTGGACTGACAAAAACCAAATGGAAGTGGATGGAACCGACAAACATGTCGGCATCGCCGAGTCCCTGCCGCGACCCTTGGAAGATCTGGTCGGCGGCACGGTCTGGACCGAGTGGGGCATTGTGATGGGAAGTCCGTATCCTGCCGAAATCGAAGCAGTAAATGAAGAACTTGGCGGGATCGCTTTCCGCGGGCCATGGACCTATCACGACAATGAAAAAATCATCACCGGCAATCGGTATCATCTCGAAGATCTGCCCCAATTTCTCGATGAACCAGGCGAGTTCTGGGTAGAAAAAACCGGAGGGAACAGAGGCCGCCTCTATGTGCGTTTCCCGAACGACGCCGCCCCCGCCGATTTCATCGTCGAAGCTGGCAAGACCTATAATTTTTTCGAAGGCACTCATTTCGAACATATTCATTGGACCGGTTTGACCTTTCGTTTCGGCAATGTGCGATGGAATTACAATCACCCGCGTTGGGCGCATGACCAGACGATCGCAGCGATCCGGCTTTCCGGGTCTGGCGACGGAATCGTGATCGCCCACAATGCCTTTGAAAACTTGCCCATGCCGATTCGCATCCAAGTCGGGAAACCAGACCAACGGATTGGCAACGTGAGCATCACCGACAACTCGATGCGCCAGACCGACCATGGCGGCGCTTATGTGGAAAATGCCATCCCACGTAAGGCAGACGACATGGGCGAACTGGGCCATGTCGATCTTCTCCGCAACAAATTTGAGGATATCGGAATGCGCATCATCAGCGGCGAGCATGGGCACGCTGTCGATATCCGTTATCCCGAGACCTCGCACATGGCCGGCAATTTCCTGAACCGGATCGCCGGCTGGGGGCTCGCCGTTTTCGGTGGCAAGCCGAGCGGGCGCAAAGCGCTCACGGTCGACCTCAGCCGCCATCTCGTCCACCATAACCGGGTTGAAGATGTCCTGTTGAAGTCGAACGACTGGGGCGGTATCGAGACCTGGCAAGGCGGCAGCCATTACGTGTTCGACAACGTGGTGATCAACGCCCTGGGATACAAGAATTGGCGAGCAGGCAAGGACTCCGACACCACCAGCTTCGGTCACGCCTATTACGCAGATGGTAGTTTTAAGAATTATATGTTCAACAACATCGGGCTCGGTGAGAACAATGAATTAAATACGAAATATCAAAACGTCACCGCTATTCAAAATATTATTAGCTTCGAGAACTGGTATTTTAATAATAGCTTCCACAAGTTCGCCGAGGCGACCCGTCAGCAGGCGCCCGCCGCCGGACGTCGTTATTTTCTCGGCAATGTCTTTTCCGATGTCACGAAACTCCTCTTCCGCCACGCCAACCCGAAGGATGTCGAGCCGGATCCCAACGCCTCGCACTACTCTCAGGCAAGCGATTTCTTCTACGACACCATCGCTTATGCCGGGAACGTGATCTACCAACTCACCGGACGCCTCGGGACCTTCGAGGAAACGGGTCTTGTCTACGACGGGATCGATGGGTTTTCCGAGGCTCTCGGGAAGGTCGATGCGATGGCGACCGAAGTCGGAATCGTAACGGATGAACCGCCACTCGTCGATCCGGAAGCGATGCAGTGGGAACCGGCCCCGAAGAGCGTTGTCAAAGAAATCGACATGCAAGTCTTTGTCCCGTGGGCGGTCGCGCGAACCGTGGGTGAATGGCAATTTGCACTCAAACCCAAGAACCCATCGGAGATCACCGACGAGTCCTGGTTCATGACCGAGGAATATCATCAACGCGGTTCCTATTATAAAGATCGGTCCCGCTCACCGCTCTTCGGTGTCGAAATCGATGCTTCCAATTACGTCGAGAGCCCGCTGGCGAACTGGACCAAGAGCGCCCTGCAGCTCAACGGCTCCGATGAGTATCTCCGGGCCGCTGCTCCTGAATCGGACAAAGCCTGGACTCTCAATATTCGCGAAAGTAATGTGATGATCGAGGCGCATTTGAAGACGAATGACTCGAATGGCGGGTTGGTTTCGAAAATGAGCGATGGCGTCGGATACGAACTTCGTTTTGAAGAAGGGGCCTTGATCTTCCGCGTCGGCACGGATGCCGACAAAACTGTTGCCGTGACGATGACTCAGGACCAACTGCCCAAGGATCAATGGCTTCATCTCCTTGCGGAACTGGACCGTGCCAATGGTAAGATAAACCTTTACCTCAACGGCACGGAGGTGCTCTCTACCATCGATCTGCCCGAAGACTTCTCCGGCAGCCTTGCGAACGATGCTGATTTCCTCGTTGGCGGCGGACCCGAAAAGGAACACCTCGCAGCAACCATCGATTTCCTGCGTGTCTCAGCCAGCTCACTTGCCGAATCCAAAACCACCAGCGACGAATTACACAGCTGGACCGTCGACGGCCCACAATATCGAGATTTCGCAGGAAATGACCGCCGCAAACAAAACGCGGCGGGCGCTTTGGTCCAATAGAAGGCGATAGTGCTTCATTCAGCAAAAGACAGCCCGATTCATGTGGTAATCGGGTGTCCGGGCCTTCGAAAGATCAATTGTCCGGTCCCGGCATCATCAATTGTGAAACGGCAGCGATGCGCGAAGCGTCGTAGTGGAACATGGAACATGTTTCTGCAGTCGATACCGGGGGTGGCTCGAATCGCAAACAGTGGGGTAAAGGTTAGGCGCTGAGCGAGATGAGCTAGAGAAGCTTGGAAGAGGTTCGTGACACGCATCCTATCGGACCCTTCGGCCTACAGTTTTTACTGGTGATTCACACCGATTGAGCCTATTCAAATAACACTGATTTTCTTCGCTCACTGCATGGAGCAATAGAACCCCTTAACTGCCCCACCTATTTTTGCATGCTAATCGCCCCCCTTAGATTATTCCCTCATCTGCTAGCACTGGTGCTGACGGTGAATCTTCATGCTCTCGAACCGCCTGACTTTTCTTTGGCGGACGCAGTGGTGGAAGTAGAACTCCCCGTCAACAACACGCAGGAATTGTTGCGCCTGGAATATTCCTTGGATCTTGAACATTGGACACCGATTTCCCGGCGGTATGAAGGCGTTTGGGAAACGCTTTTCCCCAATCCAAGATCTCTTTTACCTCTCGGCTCAACAGGATTAGTCCTTCAGGATTCTGTTGCGGGACATCCTCGCTATTTCCTTCGCTTTGCCGAGCCCGATCCGATCACTACAACCGCTTCGGAACGAGCCGCACGATTTCTGCGGCAAGCGACGTTCGGGCCGACCAGAACCGAGATCGACGCGCTGGCCGCGAACAACGATTTTGGCGCATGGATCGATGCGCAAATCGCGATTTCGCCGACCTTCCATCGTCCGCTTTGGAAAAATGCCACATTCGGGCCAGGACTCGGCATGCAACATCAGAAAGGCGCGGTCTGGTTTCGCGCCGTGATCGACGGGCCTGATCAGCTTCGGCAACGGATGGCGTGGGCGCTGGCTCAGATCTTCGTGATTGGCGAGGCGGGGAGCAATGACCCGAATCAATCCGAGCAATGGACGAATTATTACGACATCCTCGTCCGCAACGCTTTCGGCAATTTTCGGACCCTGCTTCAGGAGGTCACTCTCTCTCCTAAAATGGCGGATTACCTCACTTACGAGACGAACAGAAAAGCGCAGGGCGCACGGAAGCCTGACGAAAATTACGCCCGCGAGGTCATGCAACTTTTCACCATTGGTCTGGTCGAACTGAATCCAGATGGCACTCCCATCGTTGATGCCGATGGGGAATTGATCGAGACTTACGATAACGATGACATTGTGACGAACGCCCGCGTTTTCACCGGTTTAGTGCATGATGGCGAGCACCCGGATTATCCTGGTAAATTAAATCGGATCGACCCGGTCAGCACCGACGAGAATATGCATGACCGCGATGAGAAGGTGTTGTTGGACGGCACCGTGCTACCCGCGGGGCAGAACACCTTGGAAGATGTCACGGCCTTGTTGGATCGACTTTTTGCTCATCCCAACACCGGTCCGTTCATCAGTCGATTGCTCATCCAACGGCTTACCAGTTCGAATCCATCCCCCGCTTATATCGGCCGGGTCTCTGCCGCGTTTGCGGATAATGGCAGTGGCGTGCGTGGGGATCTTGCTGCGGTGGTCCGTGCCATCCTGCTCGATCCGGAAGTGCGCAGCGATGCGTTGTTAGCTGATGATGCGCAGGGGCTTCTGCGCGAGCCGATTATTCGATTCGTGCACTATTGCCGCGCTCTGCATTTGACCACATCGCGGCCCGACGGCTTCTATCGTATCCGCACGCTGCTCGCCGAGCTGAAGCAATTCCCCTACGAAAGTCCCAGCGTTTTCAATTTCTACCTCCCCGATCATCAACCGAACGGGCCACTCTTTGACCGACAGCTTTACGGGCCGGAATTTCAAATCCTCGATGCGCCGTCTTCGGTGCAGACGCTCAATGTCATGATCGAACTCGTGCGCGAAGGCTTGGGCGAGATCATCGCAGGCAAGCAAGTGCCAGACGGGGTGCTTGATTTCTCGTATGAAATGACGTTGGCAGATGATATTCCGGCACTTCTCGACCACCTCGATCTTCTTTTGACCGCCGGTTCCCTTGGAGACACTTCGCGCACCATCATTGCGAATGCCGTGAGTCAAATCCCCATCTCCGAACCTGAAAATCGAGTGAAACGCGCCCTCATCCTTTTCGCGGCCACCCCAGAATTCTGCGTTTTGCAATAATCATGAAGCACACTTCCAAAGCGATTTCCCGCCGCCGGTTCATTGGGCAAATGAGCTGTGCTGGCGTGGGTGCCACCTCCATGCTCTCCTCGCTGTTGACGCTCCGGCTCACCGCTGGCGCTGCGGGTGCCGTCACCCAGCCGACGGGCGACTACAAGGCGTTGGTGTGCCTCTTCCTCGCAGGGGGCAACGATTCTTTTAACATGCTGGCCCCACGCCAGATCGATGCTTACAACGACTATGCGACTACCCGCGAGATCATCGCGTTACCCCGCACGGATCTGCTGCCCATTAGCTCGGACGGCCAGCCGTTTTCCGAATTCGGGCTTCATCCCCGGCTCACACGTTTGCAAAGCCTTTACAACGGTGGCAAGGCCGCTTTCCTCGCGAATGTCGGCACGATGATTGCCCCCATGTCCGTGGCGGAATACCGCACCAATCAGGATTTGATCCCGCGAGGATTATTCTCGCATTCCGACCAGCAATTTCATTGGCAGACGGTGGTGCCGCAACTCCGCGGCGGACGACCCAGCGGATGGGGGGCACGCGTAGCCGAGCTTCTCGACCACCTGAATGCGCAGGGCCAAATCTCCATGAATGTCTCGCTGAGTGGACTGAACATCTTTCAGAATGGAGTCAACTCCAACACCTTCTCCGCTTCACCAGCGGGGGCCCCCGATATCCGGGCTTACGAGGATCCAGTGGAGAAACTCGCCATCGATAGCCTGATGGCTGAGCAATACAAGAATCTCTATCAACAAGGCTATGCCGAGCGGGTCCGTAATGGCATCGATCAAACCGAGACCTTCGCTTCCGCCCTGGAAGGTGCGCAACTCTCGACGGTCTTTCCGAACTCGCCCACCGGCAATAATCTGCGAATGATCGCCAATATCATTGCGGCCCGCGGGCCGCTCGCGATGAACCGGCAGATTTTTTATCTCCTGCGAGGTGGCTGGGATGCGCACACCAAGGTGTTGTCAAGCCAGGACACGCTGTTCACCGAGATCGACGCTGCGGTCGGCGCTTTCTGGGATGCCCTTGTCGAGATCGGGGTGGAAAACCAGGTCACCCTCTTTACCGCCTCCGATTTTGCCCGCACACTCTCCACGAACGGACAAGGATCGGATCACGCTTGGGGCGGCAACCATTTCATGGTCGGCGGAGCCGTTCAGGGCGGACGGGTCTACGGCGAATATCCGCCCATCCTCATCGATTCCGCGGTCGACGTCGGTCGCGGCCGCCTCTTACCGTCGACTTCCGTGGATTTGTATGCCGCCGAGTTAGCTTCTTGGTTCGGCGTTGCGCCTTCCGATCTGGAACTCGTGCTTCCTAATCTGCGCAATTTCATTAACCCCATTTCCAATCCTTGTCCGATTGGATTTATGTCCTGAGCCCCCCTCGATGCGCTGTATTCTACGATTCTTACCGATTCTATTCGCCCTGCCATCAACATTCGCAACTCCTGTGGTGACAGGCGAATTGCGAGTCTGGCATCCCATCACCATCACGTTCGACGGACCCGCCACCCAAGAGAATGCGACACCGAATCCGTTCACCGATTTTCGGTTAAACGTCACCTTCACCCAAGGCAGTAAGAGCTATCAGGTGCCCGGTTTCTACGCCGCCGACGGCGACGCAGCCAATAGCGGAGCAAGTGCAGGCGGTAAATGGCGGGTGCACTTCACCCCGGATGCCCCGGGTGAGTGGTCCTACACCGTTTCGCTTAAGCAGGGGACAATGATTTCCATTGTGCGGGAGGGCCTGGATCCCGAGCCACCCGATGTCGCACCATGGGCTCCCCTGGATGGCGAAACCGGCAGCGTGACCGTGGCCCCTTCTGATAAATCGGGCCGCGATTTTCGTGCGCTCGGTCGCTTGATCTACACAGGGGAACATCATTTTCGAACTGCAGGAAATCAGAGGACCTTTGTCAAAACTGGCATGGATAGCCCCGAGAATTTCTTGGGATACGCCGATTTCGATCAAACTTTCAAAGACCCCAACCCGCCAAAACTCAACCCTAATAAGAGCGGACCCCGTTCTCCGTTGGGCATCATTCATCAATTTGCCAGTCATGTGGCGGATTGGAATGTGGGCGACCCGGTCTGGACCCAGCGAGATGGTGTTCCTGGCAGTTACGGGAAGGGAATCATCGGCGCAATCAACTACCTCGCCGAACAGGGGGTGAATTCTCACTATTTTCTTACGTATAACATCGATGCTGGAGATGGCGCCGACACCTGGCCATGGCGCGCGGTTGACGAGCGTCTCCGCTTCGATTGCTCAAAGCTCGATCAATGGGATATCGTCTTTCGGCACATGCAGGAAAAAGGATTGCTCATGTATGTCATCCAGCAGGAGCGAGAGAATGACAAGCGTCTCGGACCACTTGAGGCACCGAAGAACGGCGACAAACCTTACAATAATCTAAACGATGGCAGAAAACTTTATTATCGCGAATTGATCGCTCGTTTCGCTTATCATCCCGGGTTGGTCTGGAATATTGGCGAGGAGAACACCAATAAGATTAATGCGAATGTCAATTTGCCGAGTGATTTCGCCGCTTACATCCGCTCGCTCGATCCGTATGATCATCCCATCGGAATCCACTCTGGGAACGGCGATTCGGTGCTTGGGATGGCCGCCGATTTCTATGGCGACCCCAACTTCGAGTTCATGTCCATGCAGGCTGACATCGCGGATTACGCCGATTACTCCCAACAGATCGTCAGCGCCAGCGCACTAGCGGGTCGGAAGTTCGTGGTCTGGGCCGATGAACAGAATCCAGGCGAAGATGATTCCAATGCCTACCGGAAGCTGGGCGCTTGGAGTGCTTACATGGGAGGGGCGGGCGGCGTGGAATGGTATGCGGGTGGTGACGATCAGGACTTGGAGGATTACCGAGCTCCCGTGGTGGCGGAAAAACTGTTCGATTACCGTTCGCTCCACTTCTTCTTTTCCACCCTGGCAGATCCTGCAGGGCTGGGACCTGACAGTTCTCTTGTGACTGGGGCCAGCAATCTGTGCCTGGCTGATCCGGGGAATCGTTATGTGGCCTACCTACCCAACGGAGGTGCTTGCGAGATCGATCTCAGTGCCGCGGCCGGGGGCGACCAGTTTCATGTGCGATGGTACAACCCACGCACTGGCGGGGTGCATGATGGGGGCGGGCGATTGGAGGGAGGGTCGGTCCTGACCGCAGCGGGAGGTGGCGTCAGGAACCTCGGTGTGCCCCCCTCGGATACCGCACTCGATTGGGCCGTCTTGATCACCCGCGCACTCCCCGGCGGCGGCAGCACTTTTGGCGATTGGGCCAATTCGATCGACTGGCAAGGGGCGGCCCCAATTCCTGATGGGAACCTCGATCTCGATCCCTGGACAAACTTGCAGGAATACGCCTTCGATCTCGATCCGTTGAGCCCAGACATTCCGTTCCCTGCATTGGATTTTACAGTGATCAGCGGAGAGTCTTACCTCCAGTGGCAATACCGGTGGAATCAATCCGCCACTGATTTGCAACGCAGCTTCCAGGGTTCGAACGACCTCACCGAGTTCGCGACCATCGGAATTGACGGGACGAACGCCACGGATCAGGTGGTCACAACAAATCCAGACGGGGATGGCAGCGCTGAGATCCGGCAGCTCTCGGTAAAAACCGCCGGGGAAAATGCCTTTTTCCTAAGGCTCCATCTCAACCTTGGAATGTGAGCCCTAATGGTTCATCAAATCTGAAAGCGACGGATTCATATTTGATCGCCCGAATGCCGGGGCCACGAAGGAGGCAGAGCTCTGGAGTTGTGTGAGCGGACCTGTTACCGAACGAGATGAGCTCACCACCAAGCGATTCCGGGGGTGTGGGAGCTGGGAGTTACCCACTCATGGCGACCCGATTCGTTGTTAGTGACTCTCTCGCTCGAACCATTCCAATCGCGAATCTAAGTCCTCATAGCGAGCATACTCAACATGAATCACTCGACGTCGGTTTGGGGATTCTGAGCGGCGTGACGAATGTAAAATCAATGGCGACATCAGTAGGGCGTCGCCCGAGCCGCATTCGCAGGTGACAGCTTTCTCCCTGTCGTGATCTCGTAGTGCGTTTGTGTCCAGCTTTCCATTGCGGTGGCTCCCTGGGATCACCCGAAGGGCACCATTGGTCGCTGGTGTATCATCGAGGTGCAGCCGGATGGTAACCATGTGCTCAAGAAGCGAGACCGGTGGTTGCACGTGCGGAGAGCCGTCCTTGTAAGACCACGGTCCGTATCCGGGAGTGTCCTGCTCCTGTGCGACAGCGATGGTAAGATCCTGGTGCCAAAGGACAGGCCAGTTCTCGGACGCCGTCTTATCGAAAAGAATGCTCCTAACCGGACGCCATCCAGCCGGGATAAGCGAAAGCAGAGTGCGGGAGAGACAAAATGCATCGATACATTCAGAGCGCTTTCGTAAGTGCCTCACACACGTGCTCCCAACGGACTCGCGAACTCGGTCGGCTTCTCGGCGCAATTCGGCAACATCGGCCTCGCTGAGAAGTCTGCGACGAATCTCGTATCCATCAGTTGCCAACGAGGGGCTCATTCTCTTCAGCGCACGAAGCCCTCGCACGTCGGCGGGAGGAGGCGGGTTCGATTGTGGGTTGATGGTTGAATGGTCATGGCGCCCTCGACTCGCTATTGGCAGATGAGTTCGGTTACCGGCGG
>JGI12210J13797_10241549_pt1 | contig 39324 bp, 35 predicted proteins | sample ElkSlonscriptome_3_FD_13797 | JGI IMG/M metagenome (IMG submission 13797) | reverse complement strand
GTGGCGCCGTGCCGGTTTTCAATCCGGATGAATTTCCGGATCTGGCGATCGACAGGGACGCCTGGGAGGCGAACCGCGAGACGGTCGAGCGCTGAAGACGAAAACCAGCGTCGTCTGAATCAGATCAATTGCACGGCCGCCCTTCCACAGGGTCGGATTTTGTTCTTGTGAAAGGGGTAGTGGTGATGCATCTTGTAAAAATTCTATTGACGGCCCTGCTCGTGGTCGGGTCCACGCTCTCTAATAGTTGGGCCCAGCACAATACGGAAGCCTCGGCCAGCTGGGAGCGGCATGAGTCACCGGCGATCGAACGCGAAGCCGCACCGGGGCTTCATCAAGGGTCACCGAGAGTTCGGATGGTCAGCGTCTCATCAGCGCCGCATGATCAGATCGAGGCGATGCTCGAGCGCAATGCCGAAAACCCCTATCCCACCCAGAATGGCTTTAGCCGGTTTTTCGATCAGGCCATTGAGGTCGATCTGGGGGGCGGTCAGTTGAGCGCGCCGTCTTCGGCGGCGGGTCAATCGATCACCGTTGTCGGCGATGACCTGGTCTGGGCCGGAGCGATCCGTGTCGAAGGTAGCAGCGCGTTCCGGATTCGTCTTGATCAGCTGCAGTTGCCGACAGGAAGCCGAATCTGGGTCTACCAGCCAGATCAGCCCGACATGGTCCTCGGGCCGTTCGGGCATGAATTGATGGACGAGAGCGGCCTATGGCTTCCTGCGCTGAATGGCCCCGAACTCGTCGTCGAAGTCGCCGCGCCGACCGCCTCGCTCATGCGCGGGGAGCGACTGGGGTTCAGTGTCGGGCGTGTTCTTGAGATTTTTGATCTGAAGGCGCTCAAGGAATCCGGCCGGTTCGGTGGTGGCTGGAACGATTGCGACATTGAGGCGACGTGCATCGGCAATCAGAACACCGCCTGGTTACGAGACGCCGTGGCCCATCTTCAGTTTGTCGTCAATGGCAATGGTTTCATCTGCTCCGGTGGCCTGGTGGTCGATAGTGGTGTGTCCGGCAACATTCCATACCTGCTCACTGCCGACCATTGCTTCAATACCCAGTCCTCGGCCAGCAGTCTGACGGCTTACTTCGATTATTTTCGCTCCGCCTGCGTCGTCGGCACTGTCCCCTCGCTCGGGAGCGTGCCGCAAGTGTCCGGCTCACAGTTGCTCGCCGCGCGAAGTGAAACCGATTTCACCTTTCTCCGGCTGAACAGCACGCCGTCGGGTAGCCTGATCTTTCTTGGCTGGACGGCTACTGATCCGGCGGTTGGCGACATTCTCGAGCGGCTGCATCATCCTGCAGGAAGCCATATGCGCTACACCCAGCTTCGGATCGACGATCCGTCGCTGTTCAGCTGCGGTGGCGAATACCATTACGGGACGGTGATTGCAGGCGGCTGGGCGGGCGGATCTTCTGGCTCGCCGGTGGTGAACCAGGCCGGTCGGATCGTCGGCCAGATGTTCGGAAGCTGTGGTGGACAGAACGCGACGGCGTGTGATTTCACCTCGCTTGTCGGGATGGATGGGAAATTTTCTCGCACCTACCCATTCGTCGCCCAGTGGATCAACCCGGCCGATTACTTTGCCGACCTTGTCATCGACAACATTAACGTCAATAATCCTACTGTGGATTATGGCCAGTCCCTTTTTATGGGCGCTCTGGTCGTAAATATTCACTATCAGTCGTCTGGCTCCCAGACCACGTTGCGCTGGTTCCGTTCGAGCAATTCGACGATCAGCACCAGCGACGTCCAGATTGCTGCCAGCGGCATCAACAGCCTGCCTTTCGAAGGGGCTCAGGGTTCGTCCAGCGACTCGATTCCGATGACCGTGCCTGGAACCTGGTGGGTCGGTGCCTGTGTCGATCCGACAGCCAACGAGGGGCCGACCGATAACAACTGTTCTTCCGGGGTCCAGGTCACGGTGCGGCCGCAGGACCCGTTGATCTTCGACGATCGTTTCGAGCCTTGATCTGAGGCGCCGTCCGCCGGGTCCGATTCAGGCGGCCGATCGGTGCCGTTTGAGATAGACCAGAAGCTGGGAAATGGCCGCCGGCGTCATGCCGGGAATGCGCTGGGCCTGATCAATGCTGGGCGGGCGGATCCGCTCCAGTTTTTCGGTCAGCTCCGCGGACAGGCCATGGACGCCTGAATAGTCGAAATCCTCGGGGATGCGCTCGCCTGAGGCTCGGCGTTGGCGTTCGATCTCGGCCTGCTGGCGATCCAGATAGCCGGCATAGCGAATGCGGATGGCGACCTGCTCGGCCACGTCGTCCTGGTCAACGGCGGGACCCATACCCTCGATCTGCATAAGGCTGGCGTAATCCACTTCCGGACGTCGCAGCAGTTCCTCGGCGCTAGTGTCCTTGGTCAGTGGAATCGAAAGTGCCTCAGACACGCGCCGGGCCAGATCCGACTGGCAGCTGACGCGCAGGCCGGCCAGGCGTTGGCCCTCCTGTTCGATGGCGTCGCGTCGCTGCTCGAAACGCCGCCAGCGAATCTCGTCCACCAGTCCCAGGTCACGCCCGATCTCGGTCAGGCGCAGGTCGGCGTTGTCTTCGCGCAGGTGGAGTCTGAATTCTGCCCGACTGGTGAACATTCGATAAGGTTCAGGAGCGCCTTGAGTAACGAGGTCGTCGATCATGACGCCGATGTAGGCCTGGTCGCGTCGGGGAACCCAGGGCTCATCATCCAGCGCGTGTCGGGCGGCGTTGAGGCCGGCAATCAGTCCCTGGGCGGCGGCTTCTTCGTAGCCGGTCGTGCCGTTGATCTGGCCGGCCAGGTAGAGTCCCGGCAGATGACGGGATTCCAGGGTTGGATGGAGATCCCGCGGGTCGAAGAAATCGTACTCGATTGCGTAGCCCGGACGGGTAATGTGGGCGCGCTCGAGCCCAGGGATCGAATGCACGAACTCCAGCTGCAGGTCGAAGGGCAGGCTGGTCGAAATGCCGTTGGGATACCACTCGGTACTGTCCAGCCCCTCCGGCTCGAGAAAGATCTGGTGCGAGGTCTTGTCGGCGAATCGCACCACCTTGTCCTCGATCGAGGGGCAGTAGCGCGGACCTGAACTCTCGATCGCGCCCGTGTACATCGGCGACGATTCCAGTCCGGATCGAATGATCTCGTGGGTTGTCTCTCGGGTGCGAGTGATGTAGCAGGCGACCTGCGCCGGATGGTCATCGCGGCTACCCAGGCGGGAGAAGACCGGCCGCGGTTCGTCACCCGGCTGCGGCTCAAGGGATCCAAAGTCGAGGGTGCGACCATCCAGTCGAGGTGGTGTGCCGGTCTTCAATCGCCCAACGGTCAGCGGCAGCTCGCGCAATCGCTCAGCCAGCGCGTTGGCGGGCGCATCGCCCGCCCGTCCGCCGGCCTGATTGCGACGACCGATGTGGATTCGTCCGCCAAGGAAGGTGCCGGTGGTCAAAATCACGCGATGGGCGCGGAAGTCCAGACCCATTGCCGTTCGAACGCCGCAGACTTGGCCTTGCTCGACGATCAGATCATCGACCGATTGCTGAAAGAGCGTCAGATTGGGCTGGTGTTCCACAACTCGCCGGATGGCCTGACGATAAAGCGCTCGGTCGCACTGGGCGCGAGTCGCGCGAACCGCCGGCCCTTTGCGAGCGTTGAGCGTTCTCCACTGGATTCCGGCGGCATCTGCGGCCCGCGCCATAAGGCCCCCCAGAGCGTCGATTTCACGGACCAGATGACCCTTCCCGATGCCACCAATGGCCGGATTGCAGCTCATCTGGCCGATGGTCTCGATTGCATGGGTGACGAGTAGGGTAGATGCGCCCGAGCGCGCAGAAGCTAGGGCAGCTTCGGTGCCGGCGTGGCCGCCGCCGATCACGATCACATCATATGAATTGGTGTTCACCATACCCATTTTCTTGATGATTCCGCAGATTTTTCAAGCCAGCCGAGTAGTGTACCCAAGTCGTGGCGCCGCATCTACGGCGCGATTCGCGGTCTTACGCAGACTCGAATGCTTTCCTGGCCCGGAGTTCCAACTGGGCCTCGTGCCCGAACGAATCGATTGAGATCGCTATTGATCGAGCTCTGATCAATTTTTGGGCGGTCGTATTCTGGAGTTCGCGCGGGTGCGCGCCGGACGACTGCTCGGCCGCGAGACCGGGGATGCGGCGCGCCGACGGGTCGAGGAGCGCGAAGATCTGCTAGGGACTGACGAGGAGCGACGGGTCACTGACCGTGAGCTGCCGCGGATACTACGCTGCTGCTCAAGACGCCGAAGCCGATGAGCTTGGTGAGCGCTGACCGGTACCACGTGTCCAGCGCCTGCACTCATGCGTCGCCCGCGGTAGTTGGTCAGTGCATTTTGGCGACGGTCATGCTGGGGATGCCGCCAATAAGGCTGTTGATAGCGCCAGGAGCGATAGCCCCCAAATGACCAGGGCGCCTGGTAGAACCACGGGCTGCCAGCGTAGAAAAACCCATGACTGTAGGGGTAATTCCAGTACCAGGCCGAATAGGGAAACAGCCAGGGATCCCAAGGATGATTTACGACCGAAAACGGCGAGTAGAACTGGCTGAAGTAGAAATGATCAAGCGACCAGTAGGGATAGTAGGCAGAGTAGCCGCGGACCACAGGCGTCCTCTGAACCTCGTCGTAGCTGCCGTAAATTCCGTCGTTACCGTAGCGTGGCGTCGAGTAGCTTGCGCATCCGCTCAAAACAATGCTGAGAAGACCGACTATCAGTCCGTATTGAATACGCATCTCAAAGATCCTTGTGGTGCAGAAGTCCAATGGTAACTCCAATTTCCTGAAGATGACCTGAACGGACTTGCGTTCGCTGCCGCCATTGGTTAATGATTGATGCACGCCACGCCCGACCGAGAGCACGCCTATGAAAGATGAAACCCGAGCAGCCCTGACCGATCAGGGCACCTGGATGCGCTTGCCAGCTATGCTGCTTTTTTTCCTGCTTTTACAGGTTGCAACACCGCTTCTGATCGCGGTCAGTCTGGTCGCCTGGTTAATGCGCTTATTCACCGGACGACAGCCTCAGGGTGTGGTCGAGTTTGGAAAGACGATCGGTGAATGGTTCGATCGGACGGCAGACTACTTGTGCGGTGGCGCGCATCGACGCCCCTTCCCCTTCGAGGATCACGACTGTCCCAGTGATCGGGCGGCAGATGGCGATCGAAAGAGCGCAACGAGCGCTCCAGCAGCCGAGCACCGGACTGGGGCCAGTCCCGCAGCCCAGAAATCTGCCCATCCTGATGGTGAGGAGTCTGGCCAAGCTGTGCCCTCGGTAGAAAAATCCTCCAGCGAACCGACGCGTCGCAAATCGAGCGCAAAAAAATCCAAGTCCAGTCCGTCGACAGCGAAGAAATCTAGCAAGAAGAAGTCAGCAGGAAAAAAATCGGCCAGAAAGACGGCAAAAAAGGCGGCGAAAAAGTCAGCCAGCAAGAAGGCGGGTGGACCGCCTGCGAGTGAGAATGACAAGTCCAAAGCCTCGGGCGACTAGCAAGAATCGCGAGAAATCATCACGGAAAACCACTGAATGAAACGGACCTACGACGTGCAGGGATTCACCCTTTGCCTGAACAAGGTAGTGATGCTGTCTTCAATCTTCGAAGCAGATCGTGATGAAGGCTGGCAGTTCAACATCCGACTGGTTGGCGACGTCCGTCTTCAGATCAAGCAACCGACTCGCGCCGCCGCTCTGCTGGAACGAGAGATGCTTGTCCGGGCACTCAACGGCGCGGAGGCGGAATCTTTAGATCCGCCTCGGAGTAACTGAGTAGCTCGTCGAGGTCGGCCAGGCTCAGGCGCTGCTGTGGTCGGCCGTCGATAGGGCTGGGCAGGGGCTGGAGGGCCTCTCGGCCTACCATCAGCATAAGCTCGACCTGAGCGCTATCGCGATCGATCACCAACACGTCCAGCTCCCTCGGGCTGCCGTCGTGCCAGCGGATCTTGCGGCGCTCCTGGTTGAAGTCGATGCGATGCTCCATGAGTTCACGAGCGACCGCATCGGGATCTTCGGAGAACACCTGTAAGCAGACCCTGGAATATTGATCGGCGGTGCCTTCGGCGACCGGACCGACCAGGCGAGGCCGATAGGATTCAAGAAATCGCATGGCCGATCGTGCCTCGCGACGCAGCTCCAGCAGGCGTTGTTCGCGCTCTGATCCCCCAAAGAGGTCCTGCCAGGTTCGAAGTTCAAGCTCCACTTCGGCGTTTGAAGGAAGGCCATTGCGCGTTGACGCGCCGAGTCGCTCAGCGGCTTTCTGCTTAGCCGTCAGATAGCTACGCTGTCCTTCTGTCGCAATAATTCTGGCGGCCTCAGCGGCGATCGATTGGCGCAGTTTCTGATTGCGCGCTGGGTTAGATTTGGGCATTAGGCCGTCCCTCCTTCAGAAGATATCGTAGGGATCGTCGTTGTCTTCGTCGGCGGTCTGGGCACTTAGGGGCGGCAGATTTTCGGCTTGGAACCACTCGGCAACGGCGCCCGGTGATTCCGGCAAAACGCGTTCGCCGGTATCGGGGTCGATATAGCTCTGCACCAGCCCAACCGGGGGCGGCATGATTTGCTCCGACCGATCCTCTAGCGCGACGCGCATAAAGTCGACCCACAGAGGTAGGGCCGTGCGCCCCCCCTGTTCCCAGGAGCCGAGCGTTTCGTTGTCGTCGCGTCCCAGCCAGACGGTGGTCACCACGCCGCCACCGAAGCCGGAGAACCAGGTGTCTCTCAGGTCATTGGTTGTGCCGGTCTTGCCGGCCAGATCGGATCGCCCGAGGGCCAGAGCGCGTCGACCGGTGCCGAGCCGGATGACATCGGCCATCATCGATCCGATCAGCCAGGTCGTTTGCGGTGAAAGAACGCGCTCGGCAGGCGTGGGAACGACTGGCCCGACGAGCGCCGGTTCGGCCTCTGTGTCCTCTGTTCCGATGGCATCCAGGTCGATGCGCTTAGGTCCGGCAGCGTCGCCATCCATGTCAGATGGCTCTGGAGATTCGGCCTGCGGTCTTGGCTCAGGGCAGTCCGGACAGATCACGGTCCAATCCGGCTCATAGACCGTTTCGCCATCGCTGGTTTCAACGCGGTGCAAGAATTCGGGCGCGATGGCGAATCCGCCGTTGGCAAAAACGGCGTAGGCCTGAGCGATGCTGAGCGGCGTCAGCGATGCCGATCCAAGCGCCAACGAGGGTCCGTTAGGAAGCTCGTCCCGTTCGAATCCGAAGTCGAGCAGGTAATTCCGAACCGGTTCGAGCCCGATACCCATCAACAAGCGCACGCTGACTAGGTTGCGCGAATGGATCATCGCCTCTCGCAAGCGGGTTGGGCCGTGGAATCGACGACTGAAATTAGTTGGACGCCAGACCCGTTCCATCGAGGGATCATCGACGACAACCGGCGCATCGTTGACCAATGATGCCGGGTGGTAGCCGTGATCAAAAGCGGCCGAGTAGATGAACGGCTTGAACGAAGACCCGGGCTGGCGGCGGGACTGAGTGACCCGATTGAATTGGCTGCGCCAAAATTCTAGGCCCCCGACCAGGGCCAGAATCGCGCCCGTATCGGCTTCCAGCGACACGAGTGCTGCCTCGGCTTCGGGAATCTGGGCCAGCTCCCAGCCCTCGTCGCTGTTGCGAACTCGGACGATATCGCCAGGGGCCAGCACATCGTTAGGGCTGTTTGGGACCGGGCCGCGCGTGTCGATATCGATGAAGGGCCGGGCCCAGCTTAGGCGTTCGAGGTTGAACAGGATTTCATCGCCGTTTGCGCTCAGAAGGCGAGCGCTTTCCTCGTCACTTTCCAGGACGACCGCGGCAATCAGATCGGCGACGGAACGAGTCTGAGACAGTCGATTCTCAATGCTTGATCGATCGACGAGCTCGGCCGGCTCCATCCGCTGCTCAGGCCCCCGCCACCCATGCCGTTCATCGTAAGCCTTCAAGCCGTCTCGAACGGTCTGATCGGCGGCTCGCTGCAAATCGGCCTGGATGGTGGTGACGGCGCGATAACCGCCTGAATAGGCTTCTTCAGCGCCAAGCCGCTGTACGATCCGCTGGCGGGCCATCTCCGAGACCCAGCTGGCATCCAGCTCCTGCACTGACCCATGATACCGGGCGCGATTGGGTTCAGCGCGCGCGATGGCGTGCGCTTCGGGAGTGATGTAGTCAAGGTGCAACATTCGATCGAGAACATAATCGCGGCGAATCATGGCGCGCTCGGGCCCGCTGATCGGGTTATCGCGCGATGGCGCCTTGGGCAGCGCTGCAAGCATGGCTGTTTCGGCCAGATTTAGCTCAGAGACGGTTTTTCCGTAGTACACTTGCGCGGCCGCGCCGACGCCATAGGCTCGGTGGCCGAGAAATTCCTTGTTCAGATACAGCTCGAGAATTTCGTTTTTGCTCAATTCGCGCTCGATCTTGAGCGCCAGCAGCATTTCTCGAAGCTTTCGGGTGACTGAATATTCGGTGGACAGGAAAAAACGTCGAGCAACCTGCTGAGTGATCGTGCTGCCACCGGGGACTCGTCCGCGGCCGAGAGAGAGTGCATACAGCCAGACCGCACGTGAAGTGCCGCGCCAGTCGATGCCCGGGTGGCTAAAGAAACGGTCATCTTCTGCCGCCAGAAAGGCCTGGAGCAAGGTGTCGGGTAGTTCTTCAATGGTCAGAGGCAGTCGTCGCTGCTCACCGACCTCGAGCATGAGCTCCTGATCAGCCGAGTAAATTCGAAGGGGAACCTGAAGTCGAACGTCTCGAAGCGAGTCGACAGACGGGAGTGTAGGCACGATCGTCAGCCATACGACTGTGATCCCGATCACGCCGAGAGCGAAAATCAGGAAAAACATACGGATAGAAAAAACTATTAAAGGCTTTATTCGAACCATGACTTATGGTAAATGTACGTCTGAGGAATCAGAAAACCCGTGTCTTGGACGCAGACATCGGCCAAAAGTGCCCCAGATCGGAGTGGGACGAGGCACCATCGGTCGGAAGATTATCACAGCGCTCAAAGAAGAGAGACGACGGGCTGGTGGGGCTGATTCGAAACGAAAGATTGATAAAGCTGAACCGCCTGAACGTGCCGAACAGAGGGTCTTGAACACACATGAATGACATTATTGCCAAACTTTTTGGCTCTGCAGCGCCGCCCTTGATCGGAATCGACATCGGCTCGAGCAGCGTCAAACTGATCCAGCTCTCTACCAGTGGGAGCAGTTATCGGATTGAAGGGTTTGCGGTGCAGCCGGTGCCGGAGGGGGCGGTCAGCGAAGGCGTAATCTCCGAGCCAGAGCAAATTGCGGATGCGATCAAGAAAGCCATACAGCGCGGCGGCTTCAAGGCCAAGAATTGCGCCATGGCGGTGACCGGCTCGGCTGTGATCACCAAGATCATCAATTTGCCGTCGGACCTCTCTGAAGATGATATTGAGGGGCAGATCGAGGTCGAGGCCGGACAATACATCCCTTTCCCGAGAGAAGAAGTCAGCTTGGACTTCGAGGTTTTGGGGCCATCGCCGCGAAACGCCGACCTGCTTGAAATTCTGCTGGCGGCCTCGAAAACCGAGCACGTCGACGCTCGACTTGAAGTCGCTGAACTGCTTGGATTGAACGTGTCAGTCGTGGACGTTGAGGCCTACGCCATCGCTAACGCCTTCGAGCTGGTGCGCAATGCTGCTGGGATCGACGAGGCAGAAACAATTGGCGTACTCAACATCGGCTCGAACGTGTCGAGCATGATCGTTCTGCGAGGCAATCGCAGTATTTACAGCAGGGAGCACACTTTCGGCGGCCATCAGTTGATTGAAGAGTGCATGCGGCGCTACGGCATGGATGCTGAGCAAGCCGGATTCCTCCAGCGCGGCGAAGAACCACCTGCCGGCTTCGAGGACGAAGTGCTTGAACCGTTCCGGCAAAACGTCATTCAGCAAATCAGCCGGGCTCTGCAGTTCTATTCGTCAAGCAGCGACTACTCGAGCATTAATACGCTGTTCATCACCGGCGGCGGTGCTTCCATCCCCGGCCTGGCCGAGGCAGTGGGTAACGAAGTAGGAATCTCCTGCGAGGTCGCTGATCCACTCAAAGATCTCCGAGTGGCACCTAAAGTCAACGCCAAAGCGCTCGACCAGGCTCGAGCCTCATTGACGACGGCCTGTGGTCTGGCTCTGAGAGGATTCGATTAATGGCAAAGATCAACCTACTGCCCTGGCGCGAAAATCTTCGCAAACAGCGGCAGAAAAATTTCATGGCGGCGCTGGTCGGAACCCTGGCCTTAGCGGCAGTGGTGGTGTTTGGGTTCAACTACCTTATGAATCAGCAGATCAGCGGACAGCAAGCGAGAAACGACTATCTTCGGGCTGAGATCCGGAAGCTTGAGCGGGACATCGAGCGAATCGAGGAGCTCGAAGTGGTCAGAGACAACCTCATCGCCAGGAAGGACGTGATCGAGAATCTCCAGAGCAGCAGAAATCTGATGGTCCATTTGTTCAACCAGCTTGCCCAGACCGTGCCCGAAGGAATCACTCTCAGCGCGGTTCAGCAAAATGATCAGATTCTGGTCATCGAAGGAACCAGTGAGTCTGAATCGAGAGTTTCCGATTACATGCGCAACGTCGAATCCGCTGACTGGATGAGTCAGACGTCACTCGACATCGTGGAGCGTGTTGGCGAGGAGGAACGTCCTGGCCAGCCGCATCGATTCGAGATTCGGACTCGGATCGCACCACCTTCAGCGAATGATGACGGAGAGGGTTGAGGCATGGACATTTCTGAACTGAGAGACCTGGACTTCAACAATCTTGGGTCGGCTTCGAACGGAGCTAAGGCTGTCATCCTGGCGTTTGTTGCGATCCTGATCCTTTTTGCTGGCTATTGGTTCCTGATTAAGGAAAAACGCATCGATCTTCAGGGTTATGAACAAACTGAAGGCCAGCTCAAGGCTGAATTCCAGGACAACCAGCAAAAAGCTGCAAATCTGGAGGCCTACGAGGCGCAGCTCGAGGAAATGGAGGATTTGCTCGCCGGCATGTTGCAGCAACTTCCTTCCAAGACCGAGATGCCTGCCCTGCTGATGGATATCTCGCAGAATGCTCAGGGTTCTGGTATCCAGACCGAACTGTTCGAGCCCCGCGCAGAAATTCTGCGCGACTTTTACGCCGAGCAGCCGATTAGCGTTCGATTGATTGGGTCGTATCATGAATTTGGCGAATTTGTCTCCTCCGTGGCGTCACTGTCGCGCGTTGTCATTCTCACCATGCGTGATATCGAACTCGAGCCCGTCGCAGGTGGGCGGCTGCAAATGGAAGGAACGGTGACAACCTACCGCTACCTTGATCCCAGCGAGGCCGATGCCATGGTGCAAGGGGGTGCGCAATGAGTATTCGGATTCGCGCCTTTTCGATCGCCGTCCTGGCTTTGACCTTGACAACGGCGTGTCAACGCGGCACGAGGGATCTCGAGCAGTGGGTTGCGCAGACCCTGCAGACGCCGGCGGGCGACATCGAGCCCATTCCACCGATCATGCCAGCTGAGGTCGTGACCTACGAAGCATTTGATCTACGCGATCCATTTCAGCAGCGCGTCGCATCCGCGGAAGTGGATCCTGATTTCGCGAGTGCGTCGGAAGATGGCGTCAGACCCGATCCGAATAGACGTCGCGAGTTCCTTGAGGGTTTCCCGATCGACACGCTCGATATGGTTGGGACGCTGAACCTTGATGGGGTCGAGTATGCGTTGATCCGAGATAACGAGCAGGTCGTCCATCGAGTGACGGAAGGGAATTACATGGGTATGAATCACGGACGTGTACTTCGGGTCTATCCGGACCGCGTCGAATTGATTGAACTATTTCAGGACGCTCGAGGGTCCTGGTCCGAACGTCGGGCTCAGGTCGCCATGGAGGACAGCCGATGAACGACTTATTAAAAAGACGCGGCAAGATGAAAACGACACAACAAAACCAAGCCAAGATTGGGAGAATTAAGATGAGCAGCGGCAGCAAATTGGCATTGCTGATTGTAGGGCTGTTCTGGGCCGTATCGGCAGCACAGGCGTCAGAGCTAACTGATGTCCGGGTGGATTCGGGCGAGGATGGCGTTCGCTTCGTTCTGACGACCGACTCCGCGCCCGGCAATCCAACGGTTTTCCTGACTGAAGAGCCGCCTCGAATCGTTCTGGAAATGGCGGAAACTACGACCGGCCTGAGCACTGAACGGGTGCCTGTCGGCGTTGGTTCGGCTCAGAGCTACGTGACTCTGAGCGCAGGCGGGCGCACACGTCTGATCGTCGATCTTGCGCGCGTCGTACCCTATGAAGTCGAAGTGAGCGGAAATACCGTCGCACTGATTCTAGACGGCGGCGGTGCAACCTCTCCTGCGGCGGGCAGATCGACCAGCACGGTCAGCGAATCCTTCGAAGTCACTGGCATTGATTTCCGGCGGGGTCCGGAGGGGCAGAGCCGGGTCCTGATCGATCTAAATCAGGCCGGAGTGACGGCAACGGTCAATGACGTGTCAGGGGGACTCCGCGTTGATCTTTTTGAAACAGACCTCCCCGACGATCTTTTCCAGCGTTTGGACGTCGCTGATTTTGCGACACCGGTCCAGTTCATTACACCGGAGCAGCGGGGCGATAACGTTAGGCTCACTATGGAAGTGAACGGCGGCTATCAGCATCTCGCCTACCAGACCGGCAATAGCTTCGTGATCGAAGTTGCGCGTCCGCCGGCCGAGGAGAGCGCGCGGGAAGATCTTCAGTTCTTTGAAGAGCGGGAATACGAGGGCAGTCGGATCACGCTGAATTTCCAGGATATCCAGGTGCGGTCTGTGTTGCAGCTGATCGCCGATGTCTCCAACCTCAACATCGTGGTTTCTGACTCTGTTGCTGGATCGCTGACCCTTCGTTTGACAAATGTGCCCTGGGACCAGGCGCTCGACATCGTTCTCGAAACCAAGAATCTCGATATGCGTCGGTCGGGGAACGTGATCTGGATCGCGCCCACTGCCGAAATTGCCACCCGCGAGCAGCAGATTCTGCAGGCCCGGGTCGATCGGCAAGAGCTCGAGCCCCTGCGTACCGCCATGATTTCGGTCAGTTATGCCAACGCTGATGAGCTTGCCACACTGATTCAGGCGGCATCAGAGTCTGCAGAGCAGGGATTGCTCTCAGCACGCGGTTTCGTGTCTGTCGATCAGCGAACCAACACGCTTCTGGTCTCCGACACCGCAGAGCGAATCGAAGAGGTTCGGGCCCTGGTCGCGGAGCTTGACCGGCCGGTCCGGCAGGTCCTGATTGAGTCGCGAATCGTAATCGCTCGCCATGACTTTAACTATGAGTTGGGCGTGCGCTTTGGCGTGTCCGCGTCGCGTGAGGACGGACGCGGCAACGTGTTCTCAACCTCGGGCAGCTCTGAGGCGCTGGACGGCATGAACAATCTGGCAATGATCAATCGACGCAACGGCACCGGGTCGAGCCTGCCGACGACGTTCCCAGGTGGCGAAGGAGCTGGCATCACCACGCCCTCCTTGAACGATCGCCTCAACGTGAATCTACCGACCTCGACAAGTCCGGCTGGACGCCTCGGCTTCAGCATTCTTGCAGCGGACTACCTGCTGGACCTGGAGCTCAGCGCTCTGGAAACTCAGGGCGATGGGGAAGTGATCTCTACACCACGTGTGATTACCGCTAATCAGGCAGAGGCCTTCATCAAGCAGGGGGTCGAGATTCCCTACGAAGAAGCGACCAATGCCGGAGCGACCGCGGTCAGCTTCCAGGAAGCGGTCCTTGAATTGCGCGTTGTCCCGCTGATTACGCCCGATAATCGAGTTCAGCTGACCTTAGCAATCCGGCAGGACACGGTCGGTGAGATCTTCCAGACTGGGCGCGGCGGATCAGTGCCTTCGATCGACACTCGAGAGCTTTCGACACGCGTACTTGTTGATAACGGCCAGACCGTCGTTCTGGGCGGAATCTTCCAGGAAGAACGCAATACCAACAGCTCGAAGGTTCCGATTCTTGGGGATGTTCCCGTGTTGGGACACCTGTTTCGGCGTCGAGGCAACACCGAACAAAAACGAGAGCTGCTGATTTTCGTGACGCCATCGATCTTGGATGATCGCGTCGTAGTCGACTGATATCGCTATGTCATTCAAAGTCATCAAGATGAATCAAAATCAAATAATTGGGATTAAGACCATGAAATCCATCCAACACCTGGGAATTCTTGCAATCGCGCTGATCTTGGTTGCATGCGGAGGCGGAAGCTCGAATGACAGTTTCGGGGGTGGTGGTAATGCATCACTCAGCGTGAGCCCTGCTGCGTCTGCAGTAACGGTGAATCCCCAGAATTTTGCGCCGGATCCAAACAGCGTATACACCACATCGGTGTCGGTTCAGTTTCGGACTGCCAATGGACAAGCGGTTGCTGACGGCACGAGCGTTTCCCTGTCGACGAGCAATACGTCGCGCGGCGTCGTCTCGCCCATCGACGAGCCCGCTTTGACCGGGAGTACGGCGACGAGCCCGACTGCAGGCGGTACTGCGCAGTTCTGGTTTACCGCAGGCGAGCAGACCGGAACGGTGACCTTGACCGCGTCGGCGGCGAATCCATCCGGCGGACCGGGTCTAACGGCAACCGCACAGGTCAACGTTGAGCCGGGTGCCGGTGGCGACGATCGTTTGGCAATTTCGGGCTCGTCCACGATTCCCAGTAATGAGCAGGACGTTCCTATTTTTCTGGGTTCTCCCTACATCAACGAAATTACGATTCGCTACACCGGTCCAGCCGGTGAGGCGGGGGTTCCAGCCGATGGGCAGGTCGCAGTCGCGATCTCGCCTGTCAGCAGGGCGGCGTTTTCCACGCTTGATGACCCGGAGACTGAAGACATCAACGAATTCTTCGTTCTTCTTGGCAATGGGCCGGTCAACATGGCGGCCGGAGTTGCCACGGTGTTCGTGCATTCCGACGATCAGCCTGGGCCGGTGACGCTTACAGTTACGGCGACTGACGCAGGTACGGGAGAACAATTTACTTCGGACTTCGAAATCCAAATAGAGGACGGAGCAGCGAATTTCCTGCCTGCGGAGGTTGAATTCTCTACTGATGACCAGGCCGTCTACATTCAAGGTTCTGGCGGTAATTCAACAAAAAGCGTTCAACTCTCTGTTAATGACGCGGGAAGCAATCCAGTGCCAAATCCTGAGAGTTCTGGCACGTCCTGGAATAACGTTCGGCTCGAGTTGGAGCAGCCAGCAGGTGCCGATGCCAGGCTGACGGGGACCGGGACTTCGGGAGCCGTTTCGGGAACCGACATTCTGGTGGCGACTGTCAATGGAGTTGCAGCATTTTCACTTGAGGCGGGCTCCGAAATCGGGCCTCATCGCATAACGGCCACGGTCGATCGCGCGGATAACAATATGGACAATGCGCTCGTTGATGCGTTGAGTGCTGAGTTCACCATTGAGGTTGGTGATGGTCAGCTTTTCGCCCTCGAACTGGACAATCCATTGATCAACGCCATTCGAATCGGTCGCATTTCCAACGCGGTTCTGGCCGACGACGAATTGATGCTCAACGATAACGGTATTCCTATCCCGCCTGACCCTGACGGCACCTATTCACTGAATATGACAGTGCAAGGAACCGACCGCGTCGGCAATCCAGTGTTGCCCGGCACACAAGTGTCTTTCGGTAACATCGATGCACCGCTCACCCTGGATAACCCGCCTTCTTTCGTGTTTTCGGGGCCGTTTGGCGATCCCGAAGAGGCGGGTGACTTGTTCAGCGTTGTTGATCCAGAAGAGGGCTTTCTGGATGATCCGGCCCGCGTCGACGAGGGCGTCGAGCCTGGCGATACTTTGGTTATGTTTGGTAAATCGGTTCCAGGTAATCGCGACCATGAGGCTGCACGCTTCGTCGAATCGGTCATCGATGAGGAGACGGTGACGGTCACCCAGGATTTCAATCGAAATGATGGGACTGGGCAGATCGTTGACGATGCCGCTGTGATTCCCTGGGCGATCGGTCGCTCGCAGGTCGGTGTTATCGATCAGTTGGTCACTCTCGGTGATCAGGGTCGGGGAACCGTTCGCTTAAGCTACCCCGTCGGCGCTATCGGATCACCATTGATTCTCTGGGCGCAGGGCTCTCGCCCGCTGCCCGATGGCACCCGGTCGGTTGCCGATGTAGAAGCCTTGGCTTTCCCTGGAATTGCGCCGCTTGTCTTGACGGCGACGCCCAATCAAGTGACCGGAAACCAAACCGTCAACGTGACATTGTGCTTGCGTGACGGCATCGGATCCCCGCTTTCTGGTGTGTTCGTAAACGCCGCTGTAGGCGGAGGAACGGGCAGCGCATCGATCGATGGTGTGCCATTGGGCGTGGGTGATGATCGAACCGCCAATGCGACCGGAGGCGATGGCTGCGTGGTGACTTCACTAAGCACTCAAGGCGTCATTCCTAGCGGCGAACAAGCCTCTGAAGGGGACGGCCTAGAGATCGTATTCTTCGTCGGTAGCGCTAGCGATACTGTCCTGGCAGTCCCCTCGGGCAGCGCATCGCTGTCGGTGGCCCCGTCAAGACTGGTCGATCAGTTCCAAGGGGCAGTCACTACCCGGGTAACGCTCACCCTGCGGGACGCGGAGGGTAATCCCATTTCATCCGTACCGCTGAGCGGAGAGTGTGGCGATGCTGGAGAGGGCAACGTAGAAATAGTCAGTGGCCCTGGAATTACTGACGAAAACGGAGAGACTTCGGCGCTGATTCTGGTCGACTTGTTCGACTGCGAAGAGCCGGTGGTCGGGGAGTTCCAGTGCGCATTTACGACCTCATCGGGCGCGCCTGTTGGAACCTTCACTGCGGTGGGTCTGTCTCCGGACGAGCTGCAAAATGTTTCACCGCCCTGTCAGTAATATTCATTGAAATCCGAGCAACGGCCCAGAGAGTCTCTGGGCCGTTTTTTTGTCACGATTGTGGACGGTGTTCCGTCACCGTGCACCCGAAGTCGCAGCTAGGCCGACAGGCTAGGAATACCCTGAATCAATGCGTTGATTAGGCCATGGAGATCAATGTGTCGCGGGCTTCTCAGCGCGACGATCCAATCAACCTGAGAGAAGGGCTGGGTTTTACGCTTAATCGGCATCGTAGAAATCTCGGCCGTATTCAGGTCGAGTATCGCGCATTTTGAGAGCCACCCAAGAAACGGATGGGATCATGAATCGATCATTCAGCCCGGCTTCCGAGCGCAACAAACAACCCATTTTTCGGATCATGAATCCGCTCCTGCCTGCGCGCGCTCGCGTGCTGGAGATTGGTGCGGGCACCGGTCAGCACGCGGAGTTCTTTACCCAGCAACGGCCTGATCTCGACTGGCTCTCGACCGACCTTGACAATCGCATCGACGACCTTATCGAGGCCGCCCGTTCCACCGGGTCACCTGCGCGATTTCGAGTCCGGGCACTGGATGTCTGTCTGGAAGACTGGCCAGAAGGGCCGTTCGATGCGGTCTTTTCCGCCAACACTCTGCACATCATGCCGTGGGCCAATACGTCCCGACTCATCGAAAAAACCATGCATCGTCTCGTGACCGGTGGTCTTTTGTTCTGCTACGGTCCGTTTAAAGACAAGGGACGGCACAATGCTGCGAGCAACCGTGAATTCGATCATGATCTGCGCGAACGTCACCCGGAGATGGGAATCCGGGATCTGGTCGAAATTCGGAAACTCGGTGAGAAATACTCTATGCCGCTGTGTGCAGAAATCAGTCTGCCGGCCAATAATCGTATGATTGTGTTTAGACGGTCCTGATTGCATTCAATATGGGAAGTGCGTCAGGCTGCCCCGCAAGCCGAGAGTTCGAGCATGCAAGTCCGGTGCTTAATACGATCCAATCCATTCAAACGACGACCAAACAAATGACTGAGTTCTACCGTGAACTGGCCCAGCAGGCTGAGGGTCTTCTTTCGGGCCAGGCGCACCGCATCGCCAACGCAGCAAACCTCAGCGCTCTGATTTTCAGCCGCTTGGAACGCGTCAACTGGGTGGGATTCTACTTTCTGGAGGGAGAAACGCTGATCGTCGGGCCCTTCCAAGGCCAGCCGGCCTGCGTGCAGATTGACGTCGGAAAGGGCGTTTGCGGAACGGCCGTTGCCACTCGCAGCTCGCAGCGCGTTGCGGACGTAAACGCATTCGATGGACACATTGCTTGTGATCCCTCTTCGAGATCCGAGCTGGTTGTGCCGCTGATCCTACACGGTCAGGTCATTGGCGTGCTCGACCTCGATAGCCCCGAAACAAATCGCTTTACGGCCGAAGACCAGAGGGGAATGGAAGCCCTCGCAAAGCTCTACGTCGATTCTCTAGGTGGTACGACCTCGACGCGCTGAGCAGGTCCTTTTTCGGGCAGTTCAAGAATGACCAGTGTGCCCGGTTTGAGGCCGGGGATCGGAAGGTCGCAACCTAATCGATAAATCAGCTCTTCCAGCCCCGGATTGTGTCCGATCAACCAAAGTGGCTCTTGCCCTCGTGCCTGCTGGACCTGATCAAGCAAATCGACAGTTGAGGCTAGCCAGAGGCTCTCATTAATTATCCAGTGGACCGCGAGATCAGCTAGAGCAAGCTGGGCAGTTTGGCGCGTACGTAGCGCGGGTGAGACCTGCGCCTGCCGCGGCAGTGGAAGGCTGCACTTGCCCAGCCAGGCATTCAGCGCCTGGCAGGCAAGGCGTCCCGCCTCGCTCAGCGGCCGGTCGCGGTCGCGACCAGTATTACTGTGTGATTCGGCGCGCGCATGCCGGAGAATCCAGAGCTTCATCTGTCAGTCATTGCGGAGCGATAGGTGTCGATAAGCGGGTCGATGTCGAGATTTCCACCCGACAGGATCAGGCCCACACGACGGCCCGCCCAGCCGTCAGGATCAGCCTCGACGGCAAGGGCCAGCGCGGCCAGAGCAACAGCGCCCGAGGGCTCGACGACTTGTTTCAGATGGGTCCAGGCCTGTCCCATGGCCCTGAGGATTTGGTTTTCATCGACCGTGATAATTTTTACCCGAAATCGCTGCATCAGCGCCAGATTGCGTTCGCCAACGAGCGCGCGCAGACCGTCCGCGACGGTTGTGGGTTGATGCTCCGTGACCCGATAGCCAGCCGCCAGGGATCGCGCTGTGTCATCCGCGCCTGATGGTTCTGCGCCAATGACTTCGATTTTATGCGGGTGCCTGGCCGCGGCCAGCGCAGTTCCCGCCAGCAGGCCGCCGCCGCCGACCGGTGCAATGATCACGTCCAGGTCAGAGACCTGTTCGATCAATTCCAGCGCGCAGCTGCCTTGTCCGGCAATGATGCGATCGTCGTCGTAGGGCGGGATCGCTTCAAATCCCTGCTCGACCCAGGCCTGCAGGCCGGCTTCTCGAGCTTCCTGCGTGGGCGCGCAAAAATGCACCGTGCCGCCGTTGCGGCGCACTGCGTCAACCTTCAATTTGACCGCGCTCTCGGGCATTACCACGTGCGCTGGAAGGCCCCGCTCGCGCGCTGCTCGTGCAAGCGCTGCCCCGTGGTTTCCAGAGGAGTGTGTCGCAACCCCCTGACAGCTGTCTTCAAGCAAGCTGACAGCATGACTGGCGCCACGAAACTTGAACGACCCGGTCACCTGTAGTTGTTCGCATTTGAAGGCCACCCTGCAGCCGAGCAGCCCATCAATCGCATCCGAGCGCATGACTGGTGTCGTTACGATCTTTTCTGCAATTTTTTTGCGTGCGGCGACAAGATCATCGGGCTCAAGCTGACTCACGTTCATGCTCCTATAATGGCGCGTTGCGAATGGCTTAGCGGGTAGAGTCAAGACAATCATTCTGACGTTCAACAGTCGAATGCTCAAGGATAAATTGCAAGGAGATTTCATGGCAGCACGATCCGATCAGGGGCGGAGACCCACACTGCGGGAGGACTATCGCGAGCCTGCCTGGTGGATCGATCATATCGATCTAGACCTGAATCTGGCATCGGGTCGGACCCTGGTCCGCGCCGAGCTGCAGGTTCGAAGAAACCTTGACGCACCGACGCGGGAACCACTTCGGCTTAACGGCGTGGACCTACGGACTCGTCTTATTACTGTTGATGGCGAAGAAGTCTCGGCGCGCCAGAAGACGCTGGATGGTGAAAGCCTGATTCTTGGGGGGCTGAGCGATCGTACACGCATTGTTACGGAGGTTGAGATCCAGCCGGAAAAGAACACCGCGTTGGAAGGGTTGTACGCGGCAGGAAGTTCCCTTCTGACGCAGTGCGAGGCTGAGGGCTTCAGAAAAATCACCTGGTTTCCCGACCGACCTGACGTGATGTCAACTTTTCGTGTTCGGCTGGAGGCAGATCAGGATCACTATCCTGTGCTCTTGTCGAACGGGAATTTGATCGATGCGGGCAAGCTCGACGCGGGACGCCACTACGCGGTCTGGGACGACCCGTTTCCCAAGCCCAGCTATCTGTTTGCCCTGGTCGCGACGGATCTTGCCGTCCTCGAGGATCGCTACGAGACCGCCAGCGGCCGCGAGGTGGCCCTAAAGGTCTACTCGGAGTCAGACAATCTGCATCGCCTTGATTACGCGATGGACAGCCTGAAGCGCGCCATGCGATGGGACGAAGAGCGTTGGGGCCTGGAATACGATCTCGATGTGTATCACATCATCGCGACCCATGATTTCAATATGGGCGCGATGGAGAACAAGAGCCTCAATATCTTCAACGCGAAGTACGTGCTGGCAGACCCGGAGACGGCCACTGACGCAGACTACGAGGCGGTCGAAGCGGTTATTGGCCACGAATACTTCCACAACTGGACCGGGAATCGCGTGACCTGTCGGGACTGGTTTCAGCTGACCCTGAAGGAAGGCCTGACGGTGTTCCGCGATCAGGAGTTCACTGCCGATCTGCGCTCCCGGCCGGTCAAGCGCATCAGCGACGTGGCCGCACTCCAGGCGCGCCAGTTCCCGGAAGATGCCGGGCCCATGGCGCATTCTGTCCGCCCCGAACGCTACATCGAGATCAACAACTTCTACACCGCGACGGTTTACGAAAAGGGTGCGGAGATCGTTCGCATGTACCAGACCCTTCTCGGTCGCGACGGGTTTCGCCGAGGCATGGACCTGTACTTCGAGCGTCACGATGGCGAGGCGGTCACCTGTGACGATTTTCTGGCGGCGATGGCCGATGCTAACGGCCGTGACCTTACCCAGTTTGCACGCTGGTATGCGCAGGTCGGCACCCCGCGCGTGGAAGCATGGCTGGCCTTCGACGAGGATCGCGGCGAGACGGTGCTGCGCTTCCGCCAGTCCCTGCCGGCGCATTCGGACAACGAGCAGCGCGGTCCGCTGATGATTCCGATTCGGGTCGGCTTTCTCGACGAAGAGAACCGCCCACTGCCCGTGACCCGCGTCGGCGAGGACGCGCCCGGCGATGCGACGCGGCTCCTGGTGCTGACGAATGTAGATTCGGAATTTCGCTTTTGCGACCTGCCGGACGGCGCCTTGCCCTCGCTCCTGCGCGACTATTCCGCGCCCATCCATCTGGACTACGACTGGTCCGATCACGAGTTGGCGCGACTGGCCGCCTACGACCCTGACCCCTTCAGCCGCTGGCAGGCCATGCGGCGCCTGGCTGATCGAGCCCTGGACCAGGCGATCGATGCCGGCGGTAAGCTGACCGAGCACGCGGACACCGTTGTCTCGGTCTGGCGTGTGGTGCTTGACGACGCAGATCTCGATCCGGCGCTCGCCTCGGAGCTTCTGCAGCTGCCCGGGGAGCCGGAGTTGGGTCAGCGGCGAGATCAGGTCGACGTGGTCGCCATTCACGGGGCGCGTCGCGCCCTGTTGGCTCACCTGAGCGAGGAGCTCGGGCCGCGCCTTCTCGAACGCTACGAGGCCTGCCGCAGCCACGGCCGCTGGTCCGACGAGCCGGACGCCGTCGCCCGCCGGGCGCTGAAAAACACCCTGCTCGGTCTTTTGACCACCGACGGTCAACCCGAGCGTCTAGCGCTGGCGCGGGACCAGTACGCTCGGTCGGACAACATGACCGACTGTCTGGGTGCGCTGAAAAGCCTGATGCACGGCGGTGATCAGGAGCGCAATCGCGCGCTTGCCAGCTTCGAGAAGCGCTACGGCGATAACCCCCTGGTCATGGACAAGTGGTTCGCCGTACAGGCCAGCGTCCCTGATGAGGACGCCGTGGATGCGGTGCGAGAGCTGATGAATCATCCGGCGTTCAGTCTGAAGAACCCGAACAAGGTGCGCGCGCTCCTCGGGAGTTTCGCGATGCGCAACTCGCTGGGCTTCCATGCCAGAGACGGGCGGGGCTACGCGCTCCTGTCGGAAGTGATCGAGTCACTTGACGATCTGAATCCGCAGGTGGCAGCCCGTTTGGCCACGGCTTTCAATCGCTGGCAGGCCTATGATGGGGCCCGGTCGGTAGCGATGCGTCGTGTGCTGGAATCGATCGCGGCCAAGAAGGACCTGAGCCCCGATGTCGAAGAGATCGTCAAGGCGGCACTGAAAGCCGGCGATTCGGACTGATGGCGGCCGACAAAGATCCTCCTCAGCGCCCGACCGGCAAGGCGATGGTCAGGGGAGACGATTGAGGTCGATCGAATCGAGAAGCTGGTCCCACGGGAAATCCGGGCCCGGATCGATCTTGCGGCGCACGGTGATGGTGGGATCATCGCTGGCCTTGACCCGACGCGAGTCGAGCTGGTCGTGGCCGGCGATATGGCGCAACTCGGGAAGCGCCTGCTCAAGCTCAGTGAGCAGTGCTTTCAAGGCGTCGATCTGCGCGTCCGTGATCGGTTCTTGCCAGCTCTGATGACGGCTGTCGAGCCAGTTCGGAAAGCGGCCGAGGTTGACCAGCTCGATGCCGACAGAGGTTCTGTTGTGGCCCGTCACGTGGTGGGCGACGCGCGTCAAGTCGACCCACTGTTCAATGCGGCCATTCCGGTCGATATAGAAGTGACCGCTGTTGCCGGTGACCGACGCCTCGTAGTGGATTCGCTCGCCGTATTCTCGAGCGGTGGCCAGATCAGGGAGCTCGGTCGCATGGAGCACCACCAGGCTGATGTCTTCGAGTGATCGGCTCTCGAGGCGATCGTTGTAGGACAGGGGGTTGAACGTGACGCTGGAGTCACTGGCCACGGCTGGAATCCAAGGGATCATCAACAGAAACGCCCAGACGACGCGAGGCATCAGCACTCGCAGTCCCGGGTCGCAACGACCTCGACCGGCGACGGCAGGTCGTCGACTCACAGGCGAAGGGCGTCATCAATGCTGATTTGCTGGCGAATCTGTCGGGCAATGTCGTGGGCGCCTTGATTCGGATGGGCGATGACCGCCACGCTGCCGTGCCCCAGACTGACCAGCCAGGCCTCCTGGCCATCGCTGAGTGTCTGCGAAGCCGGTGCCGCCGGGCCCTGCGTGCGGGGCATGACGATCAGCGTGATCGGGCCTTCCTCCGTGTCCAGAATCAAATGAGCGCCACGGCCGTCCGGCGTTGGGCAAATCTTTCCCAGGGCAAATCGATCCGCCAGCCCCGTATCGACTGAAATACCTAGGTAGTCGAGGAGGGCGCGGACGTTGTCCGATCCACCCCGCACCGTTTCGCTGGCGGCGAGTACGGAGACGCCATCATGCGCCCAATGCGCCGCCAGATGGCTCCAGACGGCATCCATATCCCTGTCGTCAGGGTTCGACTCCGGCAGCAGCTGAAAGGTGACAAGCCCAACGCCGAGGCACACGGCTGCGGCGGTCGCTAGCAGCCAGGCGCGACCGGGACCGACCGGGTCGGCCGTGCGGCTGGCGATGATCTTGTCGGCGAGGCCAGGCCGCTCGGGAATCTTCAGGGCCTGCCCCAGCTCATCCTCGAAACGCCGGCTGTCCTCGACGACCCTGGCACAGTCCTGGCTGGAGGCGACGGCCTCGGCCACGTCCGGGTTATCCCGGTCGGGGTCGGTCATCAGGTGCTGTTCAAGCGTTTTTGGGTCCATTCCTCGTTGCTACTCCTTGGGCGCGCGCGCCTTGAGCTGGGCACGCGCTCGAAACACCCGGGTCATGACGGCGCTCTCGGTCAGGTCGAGAGCCTCGGCGATTTCACCGATGCTCATGCCCATTAGCACCTGCAGCACCAGGGGTTCTTTGTATTTTGCGTCCAGCTGCATGATTCGCTCGCGAAAGCGCGCTCGATCCAGCTGTTGCTCTGGCGTGACTTCATCATGCTCCAGGCCGATAACTTCGTCGATGTCGACCAGCGGTGGCACTTTGCGTTCAAAGGTCCTAGCGTATTCACGCCGAAGGATCGTGATCAGCCAGCTTTTCGCCTTGTCGGGATCTTTCAGCGAATCCAGCGCCTTCCAGGCTCGAACGTAGGTTTCCTGTACCAGGTCGTCTGCCAGGCTCGGATCGCGACACAGCCAGACAGCAAAGCGATAGAGATCATCGGCATACAGTCGGGCCAGCGCATCGAAACGCCCGGCGCGGTCTCGCCTACCGAACATGACCGGGAGTCACGGTGTTTTCTTTCAAGGCGTCGCGCCCATGTCGCTGAGGGCCTGCCGCGCGCGCTGGCCGACATCGCTCTGGGATTGGGCGGCGATGCGAAATTGCTCGATCGCCTTCTGGCGATTGCCCGTGTTGCGCTCAACGCGACCCAAAAAGTAGTGACCCTGCGCCGTGGGCAGCAGCCCCAGGCTCGCCTCGAGGTCTCGTCGGGCGCCCTGGTGTTCGTTCAGTTCAGTTCTCACCATCCCGCGCCGGAGCTGGTGGTAAAACCAGTCGTCGTGCAGGGCGACGGCCCGGTCGTAGGCTTGCTCGGCTTCGCGATAGCGCTCGGCGCTGGCCAGGGCGTCGCCCTTGAGGGAATGGAACAGGGCTTCCTGGTCTTCCATGGCTAGTGCCTCCTCTGCCTTGGCCAGGGCCGCCGCATGATTGCCTTCCCCCATGGCTTTGCGGCCCTTGTCGTGGGCCTCGTAGGCCGGTTGGAGCTCGCGCAGACGCGCTGTCATGCGCTGATAACGCTCCTCGCCGATGAGCCCGGTACGGCCGAGCTCGTCGGCGCGCTGGCGATTGTTGATGACACGCTCCTGGGACGGCGGATGAGACGCAAACAGGGTGTCGAAGGCGCCCGCGCTGCGGCCCTCGGACAGGCGCACAAAGGCCTCCTGCAGGCGAACTGCACCCTCTGGGTTATAGCCGGCCTCGTGCATGTATTTGGTGCCGTAGAAATCCGACTCCCGCTCGGCATCGCGAGAATAGCGCTGAGTGATCAGCTGAGCTCCGAGCATGCCGCCCATCAGAGCGACGGCCGCGTATTCTTCCCGCTCGGTGGCCACGCCCACGGCGACCCCGCCAAGAATGACGGCGCCCTGGATCAGGGCAGCGCGCGATTGCTGTGCGGCACCGTGGCGGGCGGCGGCATGGACAACTTCATGCCCGAGTACGGCGGCTAGTTCGGCTTCGGAGCCCATCTCCGTCAACAGCCCGCGATTGATCGAAATCTTGCCCCCGGGCAGGGCCCAGGCGTTGGGTATCGAGCTGTTGAGAACGTTGAATTCATAGGGCAGGTCGGCATCGGACACTGCCGCTACCTGTTGTCCGACCTCGCGCACGTAGCCGACAAGCGCCGGGTCGAGGACGAAGTCTCCGCCCTGCTGCTGGCGAAGCGGATCGTAGTACTGTTCCCCCGTTTGAAGATCCCAGGATTCGTCGTAGATGCTGAGCTCGTTCTTTCCAGTAACCGGATTGACCGCGCAGCCCACGGTGCCCAGAAGGGCCAATAAGATAATGATCGTTCGCATGCTAAGACCTCTTGAAGCTGAAGCCTCAGTATATCCAACAGGCTCTCCTAAGCTCCGGGATTATTCGCAGACCGGCGCCGAGTCCAGCAAGCTGGTGTCGACTAAGCGCAGACTAATCGACTGATCCTCATCACCCAGATCGATTCGAACAGGCATCCAGTGGAGAGCTTCTGCCACCCACATTCGATAATTTCGGCTCGATCCCTCCCGCCGGAATCGAGACCAGCGCTGGGTGTCGAAGCAGCCCAGATCGGATTCGATCTGCTGTTTACCTAGATTCTCCATGCGCTGGTCTTCTATCTGGTCTCGTTCGAGAACCCGGAAATCAAGCGCGTCCGCACTGTCTGTCGAGCGATCGAGCCATGCCGAGGTTTGAAGACGCTGCGTCAGAGGGTCGAGCAGGTCGGGCTCGAGTTCGATCTGCAGTTCGCCTTCATGGGTCTGAGTGCGGCTGAGTCCGGTGCTCCAGTCGAGCTGGTGCTGCCAGTAGCGCGTGCGTAGCGGTTCGCGGGCAACGTTGCGATAGGTCAGGGGAAGGATCCGTCCCTCCTGCCAAAGAAATTGGGCTGATTCCTCCGCCGAGAGACGAAGCATCCTGGCCAGGGTGGATGTGGCGACCGTATCGGTCTCGAACAGCCAGATGCCGTTCTCGTCCTGACTTAGGCGTGTCCGCGCTTCGCCCACCTTGCTTCCGTTACGCAACACCTCGTAAACGCTTTGATGCGGCGGAATGGGGAATGCGTCAGCGTCCTTGGTCTGCCCGAATGCCGGGGTCATCGCCAGATTCTGCATCAGCCAGATCGCGATCGAGATCGAGAGGGTGCTCAAGCGACTGGCCGTTGACGTAAATTGTTTCATCGTGAACTTCGACCGTCTTGTTAAGCAAGAGTGCCGTGGTCTGGACTAGCAGGCGATGTTCCAGCGGAAGTAGGCGTCGGGCTAGCTCATCGGGCGTGTCCCCCTTGCGTACGTCAATGTGAGCCTGGCTGATCACCGGGCCGCCGTCCAATGCGGGAGTCACGAAATGGACGCTGGCGCCGTGTACGCGATCTTCCGCCTCCAGAGCCTTCCGGTGAGTGTCTAGCCCGCGGTGCCTGGGCAAAAGGGAGGGGTGGATATTGATCATTTGACCGCGGCGACGGTTGACAAAACCCGTACTGAGGACCCGCATAAAACCGGCCAGGACGATATATCTCGGCGCATACCCATCGATCGCTGCATCCAGGCTGGCTTCGAAGCGAGCCCGATCCGGATGCTGACTGCGGTCGACGCAGACGCTGTCAATTCCGTACTCGGATGCTCTTGTCAGACCCGCCGCATTCGGACTGTCGCTGATTGCTGCCCGAACCGGTTCAGGCAGCACGCCGTCTTCTGCCGCCAGCGCGAGGGCGGCTAGGTTGCTGCCGCGCCCTGAAATCAGGACCACCAGCCCACGCGGCTGAATCATGACAGGAAATGGATCCGCGGCCTGCCGTCGTCCTGACGAACCACCCGCCCGATCTCATAGACCGGCTCATCAATCGCTGCGCGGACAGTTCGTACCTGGTCTGGGCTGCAGATCAGGACGAAGCCGATGCCCATATTGAAGGTCCGTCGCATTTCGCTGGGCTCGATATTGCCGGCTTCGGCCAGCCAGTCAAAGACCGCAGGTCCGGACCATTGGAGAGGATCGATTTCAAGGCCCAGAGTCTCGGGAACGACGCGCAGAATATTCTCAGTCAGGCCGCCGCCGGTGATGTGTGCCATGCCGTTAATGCAAGCAGACTCCAGGATGCGTTGGACTGTCGGGACGTAGATTCTCGTCGGTGCCATGATCGCCTCACCTAACGTCGAGTCATCAAGCGACTGACTCAGATCGGCACCCGCGTGCTCGATGACCCGCCGAATAAGAGAGTAACCGTTGCTGTGCGGGCCCGAGGACGCGAGTCCGAGCACTACATCATCCGGGCTGATCGCGCTGCCGTCGATCAGTCGATCACGCTCGATCGCGCCGACCGTGAAGCCTGCCAGGTCGTAGTCACCTGGCGCGTACATGCCTGGCATTTCCGCGGTTTCTCCACCGATCAGGGCGCAGTGGGCCTGCTTGCAGCCCTCGGCGATGCCCGAGACAACCTGCGTTGCGGTCTCGACATCGAGCTTGCCGCAGGCAAAATAGTCAAGAAAGAACAGCGGTTCAGCACCACAGACCAGGATGTCGTTGACGCACATGGCAACTAAATCAATGCCCACTGTGTCATGTTGATTCAGCGTTCGAGCGAGCAAGAGCTTGGTCCCGACACCGTCGGTGCCCGACACGAGGACGGGATCGCGAAATCGGTTGCCGAGCTGAAAGAGCCCACCAAAACCGCCCAAGCCCGCCAAAACCTCCGGGCGGCGGGTGGCTGCGACCAGCGGTTTGATTCGCTCGACCAGCGTATTACCAGCGTCGATATCGACGCCAGAATCTCGGTAATTCAGGGACGTACTGGACGGCTTGTCGTTCATTTCGAGGGCCTACGGTGAGGTGTCCAACCGCCTATTGTGACCGATTCGCACAAGTCAGAAAAGAAGTGGTATCGTTCTGCCGATGATTAGGTCATTTCGTGTTGACATCGTGGGGGTGAGCCTGCTTCTTGCGCTGCTGGCCCTGCCGCTTATGGCACGCGACGGCCTGTATACGGGGCAGGGTCCGTTGGATTTGGATGCACCCTCAATTGATGCGGCAGTGATTCAGGCGCTGGATGAGGTGCTGGTTCGCTTGACCGGCCAGGTGGACGTCCCGATCCGCGAGCAGCTTGGCCTGGGCCTATCCGAGGTCCGTGCCTTGATCCAGAGTCAGCAACGAGTGGAGGTACCCGTCATCGATGAGACCGGGGAGATCAGTTTTGCGCTGCGGCTCCAGGTCGAATTTAATTCCAGCGCGCTTGATCAGCGCCTGGCAGAGGCTGGCGTGCCGCGCCTTGGCCGCGAGCGACCCGGTCTGCTGCTGTGGATAGCGCTCGATGATGACGAGGGTGTCCGACTCGCCGCCGATGAAACCTTGGATTCCATGGTCAGGGAGCAGGCTCGTCGCCTCGGCCTTGACGTGTTGCGACCGATCGGCGACGTGCTTGATCTGACTGGCGTCAACGCGGTTGACGTCCGTGGCGGTTTCCTGGATGCCAGCAGATCCGCACTCCAGCGATACCAAGCTGATATCCCGGTGATGGTGGACCTTCGCCGTATCGAGGCCGATCTTTGGGTCGCCCGCTGGTTCTGGCGGATCGACGGGCTTGATCGAAGCGCCAACCTGCGCGGCGAATCGTCCTCGGTACCGGTGAATGGCGGTATGGAAGCGATTCTCGCCAGCCTTGCCGAGCGTTATGCAGTCGCGCCCGATAACATTGGGCCTCGGCGCCAGTCGATCGTTGTTGGTCCAATCGACGATGAAATCCAGTACTCCGAGGTGCTCAAACATCTGCAGGATCTGAGCATGGTCGATTCGGTTCGGGTATTGGCCGCCCGCGGTCGCTCGGTCGACTTCGAGCTCACCCTGCGCTCGGGCGGCCTCAGGGACGCCCTGTCGCTGGGCGGATTGCTTGCAGTCGAGCAGACCTTGCCGGACGGTCGGCTCTCTTTGACCTTTGCCCAATGAGCCTCGCCTGGCTGCCCAATGTTCTGACGATTGGTCGCATTCTCGCGATTCCACCGCTGGTCATTCTGCTCCTTTCTGGCCACTACGGCTGGGCATTGGTGGTTGCGGTGATCGCCGGCGTGTCCGATCTGATCGACGGCTGGCTGGCCAGGCGCTTCGGTTGGCAATCGCGCTTCGGCAGCCTGGCCGATCCAGCGGCAGACAAGCTGCTGATGTTGGCCAGCTACCTGACCCTGGCCTGGCTGGATTATCTGTCTTGGTGGTTATTTGCCCTGGTGGTCGGTCGGGATTTAGTGATCGTGATCGGGGGCTGGGTTTATCATCGCTACTTTGAGACCCTCGAAGCTGAGCCGACCCAGCTTTCCAAGTTCAACACCTTCTGCCAGGTCTTTTTGATGTGGTTTGTGCTGATTCGCCTGGCAGGGTTTCCCCTGCCGCCCGAGGCCCAGATCGGGTTGGAGTGGCTGGTGGCCTTTATGGCGATCGCTACCCTGGCACAGTACGTCTGGCTGTGGAGTCTGCGAGCGGCTCGGATCAGTCGGGAGCGGCAGCCGGAACCGCCTGCCGAGCCGTGAACGAGCAGGGCCTGCTGGCGCTCAAAGGTCCGCGCCATTTAACCTTCTCGAATTTTGTTCCAGGGTCCAATGCGGTCCTGATCGACACGCTTTCGCGCGGACTAGAGGACTCGGCCTGGTACTTTCTTGCCGGGCCGATTGGCAGTGGGCGCAGCCACCTCCTCAACGCAGTGCTTGCGCAGAAGCACCGCTCGGCGCAGGTGTTGACCTTTATCGCGCTGGAGCTTGAAGCGCAGCGTGAGCTGCTCGAGCACGCCGCAGGCGACTGGGTGATCCTGGATGACATCGATGCCCTGGCTGGCCAACGAGATCAAGAGATGGCGCTGTTCAATGCTCTGAACCGATGGCGTCTGGACCGGACTGGCGTTCTCATGTCTGGCACCGGTAGCGATCGCTTCGAGCTGCCTGATCTACGATCACGGCTTGGCCAGGCCACCCGCCTGACGCTCAAACCGCTGGACGATGTGGATCTTCGACGATTGATCGAGCAATTGGCCCGAGAATACGAGGTGGTGCTGGGCCGAGGTGCGGCCGATTATTTGCTCAGCCGGACCGCTCGAAATGCCGCCGCCATCGCGCGTCTGATCGAAATCTTGGCGCATCGCGCCTTGAGCGAGAGACGCACCCTGTCCGTGCCCCTGATTCGAGAACAGATTAGCTAACTAGATCCGACACCAGCCGAGGTCGCGGGCCCTGAAACCTGAAATCTGTCTCTGTCCCCTCAATCGTGCAGTTCACTCCACTTCATTCATAGCTTTGTGCATGCACCCCCCGCATGGCGCGTCCTGAGGGATCTGCCTGGCCGGCGAAGCTGGCGTCCCAAGCCAGAGCTTCAGGGGTAGAGCAGGCGATCGAGGGTCCGGCAGGAACGGTCGCAGCCGCTGCTGGCGACGGGAAGTGACGCTGGAAGATACGTCGATAAAAGTAGGCTTCCTTGGTAGTAGGCGGGTTCAGCGGGAAGCGGTGGGCCGCTTCGGCCAGTTCGCGATCGCTGACCTCAGCGTCGGCGTGGTCTTTCAAAGCATCGATCCAGCCATAGCCTACGCCGTCAGAAAATTGCTCTTTCTGTCGCCACAAGATTTCGTCCGGGAGCAGGCCGCGCCCTGCGTCGCGCAGAATGCCCTTTTCCGGTTTGCCGCTGCCGGCCATCTTGGCCGCCGGATTCAAATGCATGGCGTGTTCGATGAACTCCAGGTCTAGAAAGGGGACCCGTGCTTCCACCCCCCAAGCCGCCATTGACTTGTTCGCTCGCAGGCAGTCAAACAGATGCAGTTTCTCGATCTTGCGGACCGTTTCTGCATGAAAGGCTGGCGCATCCGGTGCCTTGTGGAAATACAGGTAGCCGCCAAAGATCTCATCGGCACCCTCGCCTGACAGGACCATCTTGATTCCCATGGCCTTGATCCGACGTGCCAGCAGGAACATCGGCGTGGAGGCCCGTATTGTGGTGACATCGAAGGTTTCGATGTGTCGAATCACATCGTCGAGCGCGTCGAGGCCCTCGTCGATGGTGTAGTGGAATCCGTGATGCTGCGTTCCGATGGCCTCGGCTGCAATCCTTGCCGCAGCCAGGTCCGGTGAGCCCTCCAGGCCGATGGCAAAGGAGTGCAGGCGAGGCCACCAGGCGCTTTCCTGGTCGTCCGACTCGATGCGTTTGTCGGCGTATCGCTTGGCGATGGACGCGACCAGGGATGAATCCAGTCCGCCTGATAGCAGTACGCCGTAGGGGACGTCGCACATGAGCTGGCGGTGAATCGCAGCTTCAAGGGCACCGCGAAGTTGTCCTGCATCAGCGTCATTTGCTGCCATGTCAAAGTCGCGCCAGGCTGGCCGATACCAGCGTCGAAGCTCGCCATCCTCACTATCGAGAAGATGGCCGGGCGGGAAGGCCTGGACCTGCACGCACCGTGGTTCGATCGCCTTGAGTTCGGAGGCGACCCAGAGCATGCCCTGATCATCGCGACCGTAATACAGCGGCATCACGCCGATCGGATCGCGGGCGATCAAATAGCGCTCGTGCTCGGCATCCCAAAGAACGAAGGCAAAAATGCCGTTGAGCCGGTCTAGAAACTCGCTGCCGTGGCGCTGGTACAGGGCAAGGATAACCTCACAGTCTGAACCAGTCTGAAAGGCGTAGTCCGGAAACTGCTGACGCAGCTCGCGGTGGTTGTAGATTTCGCCGTTGACGCCCAGAACGACATTTCTGTTTGCACTGACTAGAGGTTGTGCGCCCGAGTCGATGCCGACGATGGCCAGGCGTTCGTGGGCGATGACCGCCCGATCGTGAACGTAGATACCGCTCCAGTCCGGCCCACGATGGCGCTGGCGACGTGACGCCTCAAGAGCGAGTCCCCGCAGGTCTTTCTGGCCTGCGGGGACGTCGAGCAAGCCAAGAATCGAGCACATTAATCAAGTCACTGTTTCATGGTCAGGTTGGATTTAAGCACGATGCCCTGGTCGGTCAATTCGACCGCAAAGCTAGACGTGTCGTAAAGCTCGGCAAACGGCGCCATGAAATCCGGTGGGGGCATTTCGTCGCTTGGCATCCCTTCCATTTCGCCGAATCGAGACATCATCGATGTCATCAGTTTTGAGTAGCCCTCGAAGTTAATCGCGTAGGCGAAGACGGCCGGGTCTGATCCGCTGCTGGTCAATGCGGCCGACAGATTGTCCTGCTGACCCTCTCCGACCGACAGGCCGATGGCCTCGTTCCCCAGAGCGATGAACGCCCCCAGGTCAGGCATATTGGGGATCAGACCGGCAGGCAGCGGCTTCGGCTCGCCGTTCTGTTCGAGCCCCATGGCCGCGAGCTCAGGCGAGAACATCTGCGCCATGCCCAACAGCATTTCGGGGTTTCGCACAAACAGGGCTAGCGTGCCTGCGGCATCTTCGACCTGGCCGCTTTCACCCATCACCATGTCGTCGATATTGACCTGGAGACCGCGGATATTGGTCACGACCGGCGGGATCGGTTGATTCAGCGCCCGTTGCCAATCGGCAGCGTTCTCGGCCACGTCGCTAAATGCTGCGCATTTTGGTGGTGATTCCACCCAGTTGCTGACCACCTCACGGCCAAAATCGCGGGCGGCTACGAGGTTGAACGCGATGCCGGCCGAAAACGTGCGGGGCTCGCCGCCTGACAGGCCCACCGGGGTATCCGCGATTTCGCTGAGCCGGCTCGCCATTCCTGACTCTGCTTCGACCACCATTTTCATGTCCAGCCTGCCCATGTCGAGTGCGCTCAGACCGGCGACGGCTCGGGGAAATATCGAGAGCATCGCGCTCATTTCAGTCTTGCAGCTCGGGTCTCCGGCAAGGGATTCCAGTCCGAGAATCGACCGGGCAGTTGCCGCCTGGGAATTTTCGGTATCCATCAGTCGATTAAAAATGGCCTGAAGATCGATAAAACCACTGCCCTGTCTGACGAAACCCTGGTCCTGATTGAAGCGCGCCAGCTGATCGGACTGAAAAGCCTGCTCCGGTCGATCGAGATTGGCCGCGCGTCGCAGCATTTCGTCGTTGTCCGGCACCACAGCCAGGGTCACAAAACGCTCGTCGTGATGAACGGCCACACCGATCCCGCTGCTTTCGATCCAGACGATTTCCTCTCCGCCGATCTGGCGTTTCGGCAGCGGCGTATCGCTGTCGGCCGCGATTCGGTCCAGCATCGCCTGAAAGGCCGCCGGGTCGATCAGCTCAAAGTGGACGACCGGATAGACCGAGATCATATGAACGGCCCAGTAGCCGTTCGAGTGCAGCCCGAGCGCTTCCATCGATTCGCGGTCTTGGATGCTTGAAATTTCCTCAAGCAATGCGGCAAGAAGGGGGGATTCGTCATCGACCGAGTCGGCGATTTCGTCAGAGGACGGATCGCTGTATTCGCTCATGATCTCCATTGACTGCCAGAGATGGTCGATGATCTCGTCCGGCGCGGTCGCCAGATTAGCGGCCAGCATCGGGGTGTCGGCGTCAACTCGATCGAACAGCGGGTTGTTGCCTTGCGCGGCGGCGAGAGGGGCCTCGGTCTGGCCGGAGGCACTCTCGTTGCCGGCTTCCTCGCTGCCGCATGCGCTGAGCACAAAGATCGCGAACAGCGTCAGAAAAAAAAGTCGGGTGGTCATCATTCATACTCCCGTGTCGGTTGGGGTCAATCGTTTGACCTTTAGTGTTATACAACAGCAACACACCTGTCAAGCCTCTCAACAGTCATTGCGCTGCGCTTAAACGACATCCATCCACCACAGTGTAGACCTGATCGGGTCGTAAATGCTTATGCCATAAGGAGGATATTGGTGATTTTCATTCCGCGTCAGTGCTCCATGTGAAGACTGGGGCTGAGATTAGCCGCGCTTTAGGTCATCAACCCTTCGTGGGTCGTTATCAAAAGCAGCGCGCGCTTCACTCAGCCGCTGTGGTGAGCCGACGTCCCGCCAGCTCCCCTTATAGTGCTCGCCGCTAAGCTGTCCGGCGTCGATCGCCGCTTCGAACAGCGGGCGCAGGGGTTTTGCTCCTGCCGGCAGGTCTAGAAACGAACGCGGGCGAAATACGCCAATTCCGCTGTAGGTTCTGCGCGGTACATCACGAGTGATCTGACCTTGGGACAGCCCGAAATCGCCGTCCGGATGATGGGGCGGGTTGTCGATCAGAACCAGATGGGCGAATCCTGGCGGTTCCCTGTCGAGAAGTGATGCAAAAGGAAAATCGGTCAACACATCGGAGCTGACGACGATCAGGGGCTTTTCCCCAATGAGCGGCAGTGCGTGCCGGATTCCACCGGCCGTTTCCAGCGCGCCCTCGGTCTCGCGAGAATACGCGATGCTGACACCATAGGCCCGTCCATCGCCGAGTCGTTGCTCGATCTGATTTCCCAGCCACGCCAGGTTGATGATGATCTCCCGGATGCCGACGGCAGACAGGGCAATCAGGTGATGCTCGATCAGCGCTCGTCCGCCGACCTCAATCAGTGATTTGGGAATTCGATCGGTTAGCGGCCGCAGCCGCTCACCGCGACCCGCGGCCAGAATCATCGCCTTCATCTCAGCGCTTTGCTCGCCGTTCGGACCAGCGCTTGATCAGCTTATCGAGCGCGGTCAGCTCCGGATTGCGGCCAACCGCGTGATCGAGGTAGGAAAAGAATCGCGGATGATCGTCGAGGTAGCGCGGTTTACCATCTCGATGGCATATCCGGGCGAAGATTCCAATCACCTTGAGATGCCGCTGAACACCCATAAAATCGCAGGTTCGCCGCCAGAAATCCGGATCGTGGGGCACAGGTAACCCCGATGACTCGGCGCTTTGACGATAGGATTCGAGCCAGTCATCGACACGAGCCTCCGGCCAGCTCAGGAATGCGTCACGAAACAGACAGACCGGGTCGTAGCTGATTGGTCCGATCACGGCATCCTGGAAATCTAGAACGCCGGGTTTGCCATCGGTCACCATCAGATTGCGCGGCATGAAGTCGCGGTGACAGAACACCTGGGGCTGATCAAGGGCCCAGCGAATAAGTAGGGCGGTGAGGTGATCCCATTCGTCGAGCTCATCATCATGCGGCTCGACTTGCCAGTGGCGGCGCAGGAACCAGTCGACGAAGAAATCCATTTCGCGCATCAATAGCGCGGGCTCGTAGCTCGGCAGGCCATCGATCGGCGCGCGGGTCTGCATACAGATCAGGGAATCGATCGCGTCTGCATAGAGTTGCCCAGCGCTGTCCTCATCGAGCGCCTGGTGGTAGGGCGTCGAGCCAAGATCTGTCAGCAGTAGAAATCCTTGATCAAGGTCCTTTGCCAGGATTTCTGGTACGCGAACGCAGGACTTTAGGCGCAGGGCGATGTCGATGAACGATTTTAGGGGTTCTTTCTCCGGCGGAGCATCCATCAGAATCCGACTTTTGCCCTGACCTGTCAGCCTGAAATAGCGTCGAAACGAGGCGTCGGATGAAATCGATTCGACCGTGGCCACGCGACCGCCGCCAGCCTGCTCGGCCCAGGCCAGGCCAAGCTCCAGGCGCGGATCCTGGGTGGACGTTCGAGGGTCGTCGGGACGAATTGGCAAAACGGGTTTTTCCTTAATTAAGGGACAACACTAGACTCTATCAGGGTTTCACGTTCTGATCACAAGGTCGATACAAAACAATCACTTTGCGATGATCCAGCCTTGACCGAGTGTCGCGATCCTCGTGCCTCCCCTAAACGCCCAACTGGGCAGGAGTACGACGATGTCAATCTCTCGTTCCCTTTTCCTCTCAGCACTTGGCGGCGGTCTGTTGGTGCTCAGCGTTGACGCGCTTTCCCAGGCCCGTGTCCAAATTGTTCATGCGGCCCCCTTTGCTTCCGATGTTGAGGCCACTTCAGTGACGGTATCTGCCAACGGCGCGCCCGTTCTGGAAAATTTCGAATACTCCGACTTCACCGAATACCTTGAGCTGCCCGCCGGTGAGTACGACCTCGCCGTTACGCCGACAGGCGCTGCCGACCCGGCCATCGAAACCACGGTCACTCTGGACGATAACGTCGATTACACGGTGCTTGCCGTGGGTGATGGCGTCAATCAAGAACTCGGGCTTTTGCCTCTCGTCGACGATGCACAGGCCCCGGGCGACGGGAACCTAAACATCCGTGTCGTCCACGCCGCGCCCTTCGCCTCGGAACTGGCGGCCACGGAGGTTTCCATCCGAACTGCTGGCGGCGATTTGGTCAACAACTTGACCGGCGTTCCTTACCTGGTCGACAGCGGCTTTTTCCCCATCCCGGCGGCAGAATACGATCTTAAAGTCGCCTCGAACGATGGCAGCACTAACTTCATTGATCCACTCTCCGTCAATCTGCCAGCGGGTCTCAATGTAACGGTCATTGCGATTGGGGACGGGAACAATCAGCCGCTGGGCATCCTTGCCCTGCCAGTGGGCCCGCTGGAGACGCGCACCCCGGTTGACTTCACCGTTGCAGGATGGTGGCAGAGTCTCAATACGGAGAATGAAGGATATATTGTGCAGCCCATACCGTCACAAAACCGAGTCGTTGGTACGATCTATACCTTCGATCCGGCCGGCTCCGGCACGCCCATCTGGTTTACCTTTGACGGTCCCTTCGATGGCAGAACCTCGGTTGCAGAGGTTTTCGCGTTCTCTGGCGCAGACTTCGCGGGTAGCACTCCGGCCACCGGTGAGGCCGTTGGTACTGTTGCGCTTGATTTTGTCGACTGCGACACCGCGATCGCTGCTATCTCCCTGAATGACTCGACGGAGTTCACCTGGGATCTGGGTCGCCTGACTCAGGAAGTGACCTGCTCCTTCGACTGATCATTCCAACCTGAAACATCGATTCCCCGGCTCCGAAAGGGGTCGGGGATTTAAATTCATACCAATTTAGTCTTGTTTTCCTCACGGGCGCTCGCAGATAATATCAATCTGCTCGAAACCGGCGTTTGCCCATGCTCCGTATCAGTAAGCTCACCGACTACGCCACCGTTCTGCTGGCCGAATTGGCCAGACGACCGGCGGATTGCGTTTCCGCCAGCCTCCTGGCCGAGACAACTGGGCTGGAGACACCGACCGTATCGAAGGTGCTGAAAACCCTCGGCAAAGGCGGCGTTGTTGATTCCCTGCGTGGCGTCAATGGCGGCTATCGGCTGGCTCGGGATCCAGAACAGATTTCCGTCGCAGCGGTCGTTAGGGCCATGGAGGGACCGATCGCCCTGACCGAGTGCGCCCTGGAGCCGGGCTTGTGTTCCCATGAAGCGCACTGCCACCTGCGCGGCCACTGGCGCCAGATCGGTGCCACCGTCGAAGCGGCGCTCGATCGCCTGAGCCTGGCCGACCTGACAGGGAACGAAGCAGAGCGCATTGCGATCCGCGCCGTCGACAGCGCGCGTCGAGCAAACCTCACCCAATTGGAAAAAAGATCCGTATGAATCAGACCGTCGAACACGTCGAAAACGTTATCGCCCAGCGCTACAAGGCCGGGTTTTACACCGACATCGATTCCGATCGCGTACCGGCCGGACTGAATGAAGAAATTATCGCGATGATTTCGGCCAAGAAGGACGAGCCGACCTGGATGCTCGAGTGGCGCCTGAGGGCGTTTCACCACTGGCAGACCATGCGCGAGCCGGACTGGGCGCATTTGAAGATTCCACCGATCGACCTTCAGAAGATCCACTACTACGCCGCACCGAAGCAGGAGAATCGACCCAAGAGCCTGGATGAAGTTGATCCGAAGCTCCTCGAAACCTTCGACAAGCTCGGTGTGCCGCTACATGAGCGGGCGCGCCTGGCTGGTGTTGCCGTCGATGCGGTGTTCGATTCGGTCTCGGTTGGCACGACGTTCCAGAAGGAGCTCAAGGAAGCAGGGGTGATTTTTTGCAGCTTCTCCGAGGCCGTTCAGGATCATCCTGATCTGGTCCAGGAATATCTCGGATCCGTGGTCCCTTATCGTGACAATTATTTTGCCGCGCTCAATTCAGCGGTGTTTACCGACGGGTCCTTCGTCTACATACCGAAGGACACCCGCTGCCCGATGGAGCTGTCAACCTACTTCCGAATCAATGCGCGCGATACGGGTCAGTTTGAGCGTACCCTCATCATCGCCGAGCCGGGGTCCGAGGTGAGCTACCTCGAGGGCTGCACGGCGCCAATGCGCGATGAAAATCAGCTCCACGCGGCGGTGGTCGAGTTGGTCGCTCGAGAGAAGGCGAAGATCAAATATTCGACCGTTCAGAACTGGTATCCCGGCGACGAAAATGGCAAGGGCGGTATCTACAACTTTGTGACCAAGCGAGGAGACTGTCGAGAGGACGATGCACGCATCTCCTGGACCCAGGTCGAGACGGGTTCGGCCATTACCTGGAAGTATCCGTCCTGCATCTTGCGCGGCGATCGCTCAGCCGGCGAATTCTACTCGGTCGCGCTGACCCACAATCATCAGCAGGCCGACACCGGCACCAAGATGATTCACCTGGGTAAAGACACGACCAGTAAGGTGATCTCTAAGGGCATCTCGGCCGGCAAGAGCAATAACAGCTATCGAGGCCTAGTTCGCATCGCTAAGAAGGCGAACAAGGCGCGGAATTACACCCAGTGTGATTCGCTGCTAATTGGCAAGACCTGTGGCGCGCACACCTTCCCGTATATCGAATCGGCCAATCCAACCGCCAAGATCGAGCACGAGGCTACGACTTCACGGATCGGGGAAGATCAACTGTTCTACTGCCGCGCTCGAGGGCTGGACGAAGAGGATGCGGTGGCCATGATCGTCGACGGCTTCTGCAAGGAAGTCTTCAAGGAGCTGCCGATGGAGTTCGCTGTCGAAGCCAAGGCCCTGCTTGAAATTTCTCTCGAGGGCGCAGTGGG
>JGI12210J13797_10336148_pt1 | contig 39382 bp, 37 predicted proteins | sample ElkSlonscriptome_3_FD_13797 | JGI IMG/M metagenome (IMG submission 13797) | reverse complement strand
GTCAACGTGGGCAATGATTGCAATGTTTCTTATTTCAGTCATGTGTATGTGGTATTCGGTCTATTGAAATGAGTCGCACCCGCACACTGTGGCGACGTGTGCGGAGGCATGGTGTGTGTTGGTGGTCAACATGGGCCATGGTTTCTAATTTCTTACGTAAAGAAAAACGCCCACAGTGATGCGAGCGCTAACTATACCGTACAAACGTGGTTGTGGCAATTATTATGCTTGTTTTTTACCTTTACAGCTGGGCCACACATCTTGATGACGTGCAATCGCTACAAACGAATAGCAGCCATGTGAGCCAACGTACCACAGAAGGCGCAGTATACCTCGGTCAACTGAGCTCACCATGTCTCCTGTGCGCACCACCCCTTCGAACTTAGCAGGAATTAACGGAAGCCTTCTGTGGTGCAAACTCGCGCTACTGCCCTCAAACCCCCGTGTCGACAATACCTCAAGTGCCTTCCGAACCTGCCCACGTGCACGGGTTGCACCTCGCTTCGCAAGCGACTCCCACGATTCACGAAACGATTTTCTGTAGTGGAACGGTACCGGTGCCACATATTCACGGCCCGCATACCCCGACATTGGCAACCTGTTCACGAGCGCAAAGCGCATACCTTCCATCAGACTTGCATGCTCCCCTGCGTACGAACACAGGCGACACGTCAGCTTTTGTGACCGCGCATTCACAGACAATAATTGGGTCTGCATCTCCGCAACCTGCTCTTCAAGCTCGTCGCATGTTTCTTGAAGTGCATCCCGCACTGCCTCACAGATGCGCAACTGCTCAGTAAGTGTTGTGTTCGGAGGCTGAATCAGATAGCGTCTCAGCTCGTGCTGTGGCTGACTATCTGGCCCCGAGATTAAACTTTCCCATGTTTGAAAGGGGTCCACAAGCAGACGCACAACCTTCTGAATGTCCGGGTCCGCATGTTCTGCTATCCAGACCTCTTCGTTGAACGGATCTTCTGCATATATACGCACGAGTGTTTGAATTATTCTTGCGTACCACAGCACAAGGTCTTCCGCGGATTCACCTACACTGTTGAACAGTGGGCTACGAACAAGTTTGCGTGTCTGTGAACGAGACAGCTGGAAGCGTGGGTTCATTGCCTTCACAACAGCATCAAGACAGTGCGCATGTTCTCTCTGAATGTACGGGTAGCGACAGAGTCGATACAGAAAGTTGTTTGCCATACAGTCCTCCACATACGTAATAGGTTGGCAATGTTCACGTACTCTGCAGGCACTCTACCACCATGCCCGCATAGTGCAAATTGTCACTGGGCTCTCGACATCGACACACTCTTTGCTGTCCGGTATGCATCCCGCGCGCGGTGATACGTTTCTTGAACCGAGACAATTGGTGCCGAGTACAGTGGCGCAAGCTCACTAAAATCCCGCTCCTTGCCGTCAGTAAGTATCTCCGAAGCAACACCCCCAAGCTCCGGTACGTTCCGCTTGATATACTCAGCGCCGGCATCATACTTCTGCGCCTGTGTGTAAGGGTTAAATATGCGCAGCGGGCGTGGGTCAGCACCCACCGATGCACTCCACTGCCAGCCGCCATTATTCTGTGCCGGGTCGTAGTCAACAAGCTGTGTCGCAAAATAACGCTCACCCCACCGCCAATCCACAAGAAGGTTCTTCGTGAGAAATGACGCCACAATCATACGCACTCGATTATGCATCCAGCCGGTTGTGTTGAGCTCGCGCATCCCGGCATCTACGATTGGTATACCTGTCTGCCCTGTTCGCCATGCGTCGAAATCTGCCTCATTATTCCGCCAGGAAATATGTTCTCCCCATGCAAGAAAACTTGTTTCAAAGACCTCTGGAAAATGCCACGCGATGTGGTAGTAAAAGTCACGCCAGTAGAGCTCGGCAATGAAGTTTTGTGCATGCACACCACCCTCCTGCTGTGCTAGTGCATATGTCTCCCGTACCGAGACGGTGCCAAACTTATGGTGCGGGGAAAGTCGCGAGGTGCCCTCTACAGCCGGACGGTCGCGAGTCGTACCATAATTCGAAAGCCAATCATGCCGCCGCAGTATCTTCCGACCAGCGCGTCGCCCCGGCACACACACGCCGACATCGACCATGGTTCGCATCATCGTACTAAGGGGCACGTGAGGTGTGTGCAAACGAGCGGTAAGCGGTGGCATGTGAGGAGCGCGTTGTGGCAATGCCACGGGCTGTGCTGCAGCGTTACGGAAAAAGGGTGTGAACACACTATATGGAGCATCTGTTTGTGTTTTGATGTCGCAGACAGGTGAGAGTGTTACATCTTCGCACCGCATAAACGCTGCGCCGAGACTCTCTACGAGCGTCTGCAGCGCATCATCACGCGCACGGGCAAATGGTGTGTAGTCGCTATTCACATAGACCGCATCCACGTGGTCGCGTGTAATCAGTGAGCACAACACTTCCTCAGGGTTGCCACGAAACACACGCAAACTGCTCCCGGCCGCACGAAGCTCCTCATCAAGCTCACTAAGCGATTCACACAGAAACGCAAACGCCCGTGGACTGAAATATGGGTTCTTTGATGGGTCAGCTTGACGCGAATCAAGCACAAACGCAGGAACGACTTCTGCGCTTTCCCGAACAGCTCGAGAAAGCGCAGTATTGTCGACGAGTCGCACATCACGTCGAAAGAGGTGGACTGCCCGCTTGTATTGCATACCTAGAGGCGACCTACCGCATCTGCAGCATACCCTTCGGCATCATCAGCATAGTCTTTTGCGTCATCGAAGTCACCGTCATCAAGCGCGTCTTCTGCATCATCAAGTCGATCTTTAGCCATTTCTAAGAACGACTCTGCGTCATCCACGTCGTCTCCGTCATCCTCAGCATCACGCACCTCACTACGTGCATCTTTGTACTCACCCCACGCGTCATCTATTGCTTCTTGTGCGTCTGCCTCTTCTTCGGTCACAACTGCATCATAGGCATCATCGATTGCATCTTCAACTGCATCGAGGTAGTCACGAGCCTCTGCCCAGTCTTCATCTTGCGCTGCCTCCTCTGCCTTTTCCAAAAGCTCCTCAGCATCGTCAAGCTCATCTTCAGCATCATTCGTCTCTGCACCATCGTCTTCATCTTCGTCGATATCTTCACGAGCCTTCTCAAGGTCTTCTTCCATCTCTTCAATACGCTCCTCAACTTCATCTTCATCGGTCATGCCACCTGCGTCCGTGAACGCATCTTCTGCGTTATCGAACGCATCATCAGCCAAGTCTAAGGCCTCCTCAGCATCACCGGTAAGATACTCGAAGAGTGCATCCATCAAATCTTCCTGTGCGTCTTCGTAGTCTGCACGTGCACTAATCATCTCTTCGTCACTCGCATCATCCTCATCAATCATGTCCTTCGCGTCGCGAATCATAGCAATCGCGTCAAGCATCATTTCCTCAACGTCCAAACGAGAGCCTCGCACAGACGATCCGCTGTCAACAGGGGCTGAAGTGTCTGTGTCCACACTATCACCGTCGCTCTCAGAAGATGCACTGGTCTTCACAATACCAAGCGAGCCAAACAATGCCATGAGCTGCTGTGCCTGTGCCTGATCACCTGGACTCAGCATACTCAACATTGCGTCAATCTCACTTTCAGAGTCGTCTGCACCAGGAACTTCTGGTATCTCAAGATCGTCCGGAATCTGGTCGGTGTCACCCTCTAAGGTCACCAATGCTTCGATTGTGCCACGAGTGACCGGGCCAAAGTACCCACTTGCTGGCGCAACGTCGTTGTCTTCTTGAAAGCGCGCAAGGGCGTCGCGCGTAAGGCCGCCGAATCGACTAGTTTCGTAGCCGGGCGAGCCAGGACCACTCTCAGCAAGTGTGTACCCTTCTGTGTTGAGCCACTCCTGCAAGCAGTACACGTCCGTACCTTCATCACCAATATCAAGGTCACGGTCGAATGTGCAGTCCGGCGCAGCAAACAGCGCACTTGGTGCAAGCAGTGTGAGCGCCACAAGAAAGGTGACAAGTGTAACGTATGGTATTGTATCGCGTACGGTGTGCATAATCATAGTGCAAGTGGTTAGCGCCTGCTTGGCGCAGACGTGTGTTTGGTACTAATGCACATAGTATACCGCAACACACGTGGGAGATGCAGCCCCCTACCGCGTTCACCCCTGTGCACGTACTCGTATAGACTGCGCCTCGTCCTCGGCAACTGGCATAATCGAGAGCCGGTTCCCTTTCCGCACCACCTGCATAGAGGAGAGGTGCGGATCTTCACGCAACTCAACAAGGAGCACGGGGTGCGCGTATCGCGCATGAAAACACACGTCCACCAGATACCATCGAGGAGTATCTTTACTACTCTTTGGGTCAAAATGGGAATCGTTCGGATCAAACGCTGTTGGGTCCGGGTATGACTTGGAGCACACCGTTCCCTCACCCACAATGCCAGGCTCGGGCACATTACTGTGATAGAAAAAGACCACATCACCTTCTCGCATGTCATCGCGCATAAAGTTACGCGCTTGGTAGTTGCGCACGCCGTCCCACGGCGTGCGCCCGTCACGCTCGAGATCATCGATACTGTACGCACTGGGTTCGCTTTTCATGAGCCAGTATTGCATGCAGTAAGTATACCAAAACACGCGCCGGGTGGCGCGCATTATGGTTCATCAGTCAGAGGGACTTAATAGTTTCGCAAGCAGCGAGACATTTCGTGATGCCGAATCTTCTCAATCGCCTTTGCCTCGATTTGTCGAATGCGCTCACGGGTCACCCCAAACTCACGTCCTACTTCTTCGAGTGTGTGGTAGATACCATCTTCAAGACCATGTCGCAACAAGAGTATCTTGCGCTCTTTCGGTGACAGGTCATCGAGAATGGTATGCAGTTGCTCTGCTAGAATCTTGTGCGAGGTGTCCTTGTCAGGACTATCAATACTGTCATCCTTAATGAAGTCGCCAAGCACGCTCCTGTCATCGTCATCGCTGCCAACAGGGCTTTCAAGTGAAATCGTATCCTGATTGATTTTTTCAATAAGATAAATCTTATCAACTTCAATACCCATTTCAATCGCCACTTCTTCCGGTGTTGGATCGCGACCAAGGTCTTGCGACAGGTGGCGAAACACCTGTTTATACTTCGCAATCGTCTCCACCATGTGGACCGGAATACGAATGGTGCGGCTCTGGTCTGCAAGTGCACGGGTAATCGCCTGGCGAATCCACCACGTCGCATAGGTACTAAACTTGTAGCCCTTTGTATAGTCGAACTTGTCGACCGCCTTAAAGAGGCCGATGTTTCCTTCCTGAATCAAGTCAAGGAGTGTCAGGTCGGGACTGCGTCCAATATAGCGCTTCGCAATCGACACAACGAGACGTAAGTTGCTACGCGCAAGGAGGTTCTTTGCTTCCTCTTCACCTTCCATCACGCGCTTTGCGAGTGCACGCTCTTCACTTGCAGTAAGGAGCGGGTACTGCCCTATCTCTCGTAGGTACATTTGAATCGAATCGTACCCTGATTCCCGATGACCACGAAGTGGGTTGCGCTCATGCTCTGCCTGCTGTTCATGCAGTTCATCGCTGAGAATGTTGCCACCTTCCAGTACATCAACGTGCGCTGAACTAAAACGCTCGTACAGATCCTCAAGAAAGATGATATCTTCCTCAATCTTTGGAAACTCGCGCAAGATCTCGTCGTAGATAACATACCCACGGTCGCGACCTTTTTGCAGCAGTGCTTCTGCCCGCTTCTCTCGGTCTTTTTCAGCAGCTGAAAGCTTCGGCGCTGCCTTTTTCTTTGGTGCTGCTTTTTTGGGTACAGCATGTGCCACAACCGCTTTATTTGCAGCTGGCTTTTTCTTTGCCGCTTCCTTTACAACTTTTTTTAGTGCCTTTCCGCTGAGGCGCTGTTTCACCTTTGGGGCACTTTGCGTCTTGGATGTCGCTTGTTTTACGACTGTTTTTTGTGCGACAGGCCTTTCGGTCTTTGCTGTCGCTTTTTTTGTCACCCGCTTTGGGGCATTTTTTTTGACGGACGTTTTTTTGACGGCCGCTTTTTTTGGCGCTACTTTTTTTGTTGTACGTGAATTAGACGCCATGTGTAATGGTTTAAACGATACTATACTACAACCCCTCTCCTTCTACAAGGCGTCTATACACCGCGCGACATCTTGGAGTTCTTGGAGAATGCTACTTGCGCGTGCGTCGTCTCGTTCTCGTTCAGCATCTCGCAATGCTTTTGTGAGTCGCACCCTGGTTTCGAGGTACTGCTCGCGGGCAACGGCATGAACCAATGCCTGTAGTGTTTCATCTGGATGTTCAAGCTCGCCATACTGCAGATCTGCCTCAAGCGCGAGCGTGTCTCGCTCTGCATGGTGTCGCGCAAGTAACGACTCAAGTGACACATTACACGCGGTAGTCATCGTGCGTAATACATCGTCAGTTACAGTGCGCGCTGTGTCACCTTCGAGCATAAAGACAAAGGCGGCAAGTGCTCGCTCGACCTGCTCGCGACGAGTGCGAACGCGAGGTGGTGGAGTTGCGTCCTGTTGGTCATTGCGTTGCTGTGCATGTGTCGCTGCCGCTGTGTCGCGCTCACCTTCCCGTACCGCCACTTGCACATCTGCCCGCACCGCATCCTCACCTAAGCCCAGGCGCTGTGCAACACTGCGAACAAAATATCCGCGATCGGTACCACTATTGATCCGGGCGACATACGGCAACACCCGATCCCGCACCGCAAGTACGAGCGCACGTTCATCGTGTCCGTTTTCTTTGTGTTCTTTGAGCACAATATCGAACATATAATCAACAATGTGCTGTGCATGCTTTACTGCATCTTTCCATTCCGCAGGTGACTCCTTAATGCAATCTGCAGGGTCTTTCCCATGTGGCACTCGTACCACTTTCACATCCATATTCCGGGCGAGGGCAAGTGTTGCCGCGCGCCCAGCACTTGCAACACCAGCACTATCTGCATCAAACGCAAGGACAAGTCGCTTACTCAGTCGCTCAAGCAACGTAAGGTGCTCCTGAGTAAGACCCGTGCCGGACACCGCAACGGTGTTTGTGTAGCCTGCTTGATGTGAGAGCACAATATCCATTTGTCCCTCCACCAAAACAGAGCAGTCGGAGGTACGTATGTCTTGCTTGGCAAGATGGTATCCATACAACACCCTCCCCTTGTCGAACATGTGTGTCTCCGGTGAGTTCAGGTACTTCGCATTCGCGGCATCGTTAGCCGCATCGCCGAAGATACGCCCACTGAAGGCAATGACCCGTCCAGCGGGATCCATAATCGGAAACATAATACGCGAGCGAAAACGGTCATAGTGACTTCCACGTTCACCTTTCTTTACTAACCCTGCCTGCTCGAGCTCATGGACCTTATAGCCTTGCTGTTCGAGATGATCACGCACGTGCTGCCAACCATCTGGCGCAAAGCCAATGCGAAACCGACGTATCGTAAGCGGATTGAGACCACGGTCTGTAAGGTACTGCAGTGCATCCTTGTGTTCACTGAGCTTCGTTTCGTAGTAGGCACACGCTGCTTCAAGTGCAGCATAGAGTCGGTCGCGCGCATCTTTGCTCTCTCTACTTTCTTTCACCAAGGTCACACCGGCACGGTCAGCAAGCATAGTGAGTGCGCCCTTAAAATCGATTCCTTCCATTGTCTGCACAAAGGAAAAGATGTCGCCACCCTGGCTCGTGGAGAAATCGTAGTACATACCCTTGTCGGGTGAGACGTAAAAGCTCGGTGTCTTTTCCTTTTTGAAGGGCGAGAGTCCTTTATAGTTCTTCCCGGATTTTGTGAGCTTTACGTACTGTCCCACCACCTCGACAATATCGAGCCGTTCTTTTATTTGCTGTACTTGGTCAGACATGGGGTGAGTGTTGAGTCGTCAGTGTCCAGTTCTCAGCATACATATGGACGGACGACACGTGCACCTATCGTACCGTGTGCAGTGCGAAGGTCAAAGGGGTTGACGTGCGTGAAGCTTGTAGCATCTACACACATTGGCTGTTGGTCAACATTCACAGAGTTGGACTCTGTAAGTTTTAGGCTAGCTATACGCATAGCCCCACACCATTCTCTACACCACCAACCTACCAAACTACTCAACTACCCCCGCTCCCTCTCCTCCACGCTACCCCACGCCAAAACGGTGCGAAGATATCCTCTTCGGGAGTAACGGTGTATGGAGGTGTGTGTGAGGGCGTTTTGCTAAGCTGCCCTCCAAGGTATGGCACATCACGCAACACAGCGATTGGCGTAGACTCATTTGTTTCCCCCATCGCAAGCACTGCGGTTGCAGCCATACTATCGGCCAGATTCGTGTGCTCGGAAATGAAGGCTCGCCCAAAAAGGTCTGTGGCGCCTCGGTGATCAACCAGTGGGTCAAATCCTGCCCACCCCAGCGCAAAGCCGACAGCACCCCGACGAAGTGGAATTGAGTGTGAGTCGGTAACGATCACGGCAAGCTGCTTCACGTTGTAGTGCTCGCTACACCAAGCACGGACACGCTCTGCGCTTGCATGTGGGTCTTGTGGCCACACAATAAGATGCTCATGCGCATTACTTGCATCTATTCCAGCGCCACTTATGAGGTTTCCTTGAGTACGTGTCCACAGCGCGTGGCGCTCGGGCACTTCTTCACGCGGCAACCATTGTGCCGCTTGTGCTTTTGCAAGCTCGTCACGTTGTGCCGGGTTGCTTGGGTCCACCTTCACACACTGCCCTTCCCATACACTTACCACCTTAGAAGAGATCGCTAAGCAATCACCCTCTTGAAGGGATAGTTCGGAATCTTGCATCGCGGCAAGCAGGTCGTCCTTCGGTGGGCACATGCGCCGTGTATATATCGCACTAACCAACATAGCGGCATCATAGCATGCACACAACCACGGGCAATACTACTCATCGACGTCGGTATCGACGTCGATGAAATGGACTCACCCCAGCGATGACCAATTAACGGAGTCCAACTTTACTAGTGGAGTTGGACTCCGTTAATTGGGTTAAGGTCTGAGCAAGTTCGGGAAACTCACCTTGCAGGAAATGTCCACGATCTTGAAAGGTGTGCAGCGTACTCCCAGGAAGTGCTTCGTGGTACTGCTCTGCATGTACATAGGGTACCACCGGATCGTCGATGCTGTGGTAAAGGTGGGTGTGTGCGGCATGTTCTGCAAGATTCGAGAGACCACGTGGCAACCACCACCCCTCTGGCAACTCACTCGCTTCATCAGAACCAAAGGGCGCCGCCACCAGATGAAGTGAACGAACGCGGCTTCTGAGCACACCACCTTCCGCGAAATACTTTGCAAGCAGTATGCCCCCAAGTGAGTGCCCAACCAGCGTCACCTCATCAGCAAACACCTCACTACAACGAGAAAACCACAGTTTCCACAGATCATACGGCGCATACCCGGTAAGGGGCATGCGGGGTGTGAGTACATCAAACTGAGTACCCAATACTCCCTGGAGCCCCTGCTTCCAGTCGGACCGTGGTCGCAGGCGTCCAATACTCACTTCTCGTGTTTCAAGTGTACGGGTATACTCCTCAAGCGAAGACGCAACGTCGCTCCCGTGGATAACAATAACCTGCTGTGGCTCCATACCGTTACAATATACCAATATGAACCCTTTCCGTCGCCTCCACCTCAAACACCGTCGCGCTCGCAGTGTTGCACTTGCCCTGCTTGGCATCATACTGCTACACCAACTCACGCTCTGGCTCGGATCGCTTTCGTGGTGGCTCGATGTGTGGACACACTTCCAATTGCAGTACGCCATCACAGGAATCATACTCACACCAATCATCTTTGCAGTATCGCGATCGTACGTAGTAACCCTGCCATGGGCGCTCTACGTCATTGCTCTCTGCCTGTGGGTCGTAAGCACACACAGCTTCGCCACAACCAACATCGAGCACGCAGATCTACTGTTCCAAAACATCCGCTACGACCAAAGCATCCGCGCACACGCTAGCCTCGCAACTGCAGTAACAGCGCAATCAGCCGACGTATACGCATTTGCGGAATCAAGTGCAGCGTTCGTGAGAGCATTTTCAGAAAACACTAACAACGAGCCAGCTATTTCTCATCTTGATGGGGGCCGTAGCTGCGCGGTGTTTGTTGCTACCACAAGCATTGACGTGCTCGATGCCGACGTGTGGTATACCGAAAAAGGCGATCCTATGTGCATGGTCGCCTTGACCGACTATGACCTCTATGTGGCGCACCCCCTGCCCCCGCTCTCGCACGAACGTTTTGCTCGCACAAAAGCCTACCTCACGCTTGTGCGCGAGAGCATCGAACGTTCGGAAGCGTTGGGCCGCGCATGGCTTGTGGTCGGCGACTTCAATAGCACACGCTACAGCAGCGTCTACCGTAGCGCCGTGGGCCAATATATTGGCAAGCAATTCTACACCTGGCACACGGACAGCATCCTCATGCTGCCAATCGATCATGCATTCAGTTCGCATGAAGTCACTCTCAACCCTTCGCCAGCATATACGAGCGACCACCGTGGGATTGCAGTGACGTTTGAGGATAGCTAATCAGCTTTTTTGCCGGCACAAACCTCGTGCCTGAGTGCTTGCTGACGTAATGTATTGAGTGCCATCGTGAGACGTAACCGCACCTCTTCATTCGACTCAGTGTGGGAAAAGTGCAGTGGTCTTCCATACCACACATGTACTCGTTTAAAATACCCGACAATGTTAATGCCGTGCGGGTTCATTACGTGTGCCATGTTTGTTATGTACACCGGTAGTACCGGCACGGCCATGCGTGCTGCTAACAACGCTGCTCCGTCTTTGATAGGTAGAACAATGTCATCTTCTTTCGTGTCACCTTCCGGGAACAACACAACTGAATAGTTCCTATCAAGCATCCACCCAACATAGGCGAGCCCATCTGCAACCGCTGCGTCATCTTTCCGTGGCAATGAGAACGGATTCAACCATAGACGTATCCCGGGAAGCCATTTCTTGTGCGTTCCAAAGAGCGTTGTGTCAGCTCCTGCAGCATGTGACTGCCGCCGTGCAATCTGCGCAGGTAGTGTGCGTGCAATCGCGACCGAATCGAGCACGTTCGTGTGGTTAGGCATAACGAGGCACGGGCCGGAAATGTTGTGGAGATACTCAGACCCATGCACGGTCGTCCGAAACAATACATGTGTAAGACCATTCAAGAGTGGTGCAACCACATACGCTCGCAAAAACTGCGCCCACCACGAGAGTGGCCAGCGCACGAATGGGTCCCTTGCTGTTGTAGGCCCAGTCTCCTCAACCAACACCTCAAGGTCACGCACCGTCGTCTCGTGCGTAATCTTTGTTTCATCAACGAGCGCACCGAACTCAACTTCAATGCGGCTCACCAATTCTACCCGCATCAACGAATCGAGCCCAAGATCTTGCACTAAGCCCGCGCTCGGCTGTATTGCCCCGGGCTTCATACCGGTTACGTTTGCGATGAGTGCCATCAGGCGAGAGACGTTGCCCGTGTGCACGTCGACCGCAGCACCTGCAACCGTGCCTTGTGCCCACTCACGCACTGGATCACGCTTCACCTTGCGCGAGGCACTTCGCGGAAAGTCATGCTCCGGCCACACCAAGACCTTGTTTACTCGCTGGTAGCTGGCGAGTGTTGTGTTTACTTGTTTCTGAATTGCCTCACAATCTGCTGCCGAATCTTCTACACGCACCACGGCAACAATCAGCATATGCTCACCACTTTCCACCCCCACCACACACGAGTCTACCACGTGCGGCAACAGATCAAGCTGCGTCTCTATATCCTCTGGATATATATTCTGACCACCACCACCCTTCAGCATGTACTTTTTGCGCCCACGAATAAATAGAAAACCGTCCTTGTCGAGCTCACCAATGTCTCCAGTATGAAACCAGTGGTCTGCATCAAACACCGCAGCTGTGGCATCGTCACGCTTGTAGTAACCACCTGTCACACTAGGGCCACGAAGGCAAATCTCGCCGTCTTCGGCAATCCGAACTTCGACACCAGGCAACGCCTTACCCACAGACTGTTCAGTATGCTGCGATACGGTATTCATCGTAGCAACTCCAGCAACCTCAGTAAGTCCATAGCCCTGCAGCAGTCGGATACCAAGCGCATTCCATTTCTGCTCAAGGCCGGGATCAAGTGGCGAGCCACCACTTGCAACCAGCGCGAGTCGCCCTCCCAAGCGCCTATGTACCGTACACATAAGCAAGCGCCGCACGCGCATTGAAGGAATGTGTGAAGAAATACGCATCATACGCGCCAACGATGCACCCCGCCCCGACTGCTCTGCAGCATGCTCAATCCTCCCCATGAGTATGCGTAGAAATTCCGGCACACCGGCCATTTTAGTAATGCGATGTTCTTTAAGGAGTGGCACGAGCGCACTCGGCCGATGAAGGTACACAACGTGTGCGCCAACAGCGAGTGGCATAAACAGACCTACCACCTGTTCATATATATGTGAAAGCGGAAGGATAGAAAGCAGTCGATCATGTTTCGTGATAGGTACATTCTGCGTGGTGCCGAGGATGGTCGTGAGCATGTTTTCATGCGTTAAGACTACCCCCTTCGGCTCACCCGTCGTGCCACTGGTATACATAATCTGAGCAACGGTGCTGGGCACAATCGTTTCCTCAGGCAAGTCTTCCGTGCGCATGGGCGCAATGTATTCTTCCAACAAATCCAACGACGCATGTGCAACGCCACGTGGCGTCGCCACATCCTTTGCGCGCGCAGTGAACAGTATCTTTGCCCCGCACGATTGCGCAATACCCTGCACCATCGAGGGTGTGCTTTGCGTATTTAAGGGTACAAACACCGCACCTCGCACCAGTGTCGCAACAAACACGAGAACCGCTTGTGGCGAGCTCGGTGCAATCATAAGCACCGCGTCTCCAGGATCAACACCGTTCTCAGCAAGCCACACAGCAAGGCATTCTGCCTTATGCATCAGCGAACTATACGTTTCAGTTCGCGTACGGTACGCAACATTCATTGAAAGCGCCGGTCGGTTTGGATACCGTGACGCACTCCGATACAAGAGTTCGAGAAGTGTGTTGATGTTGCGTGAGGATTGCCTACTCATACAGCACCGCCACCGTCGCAACGCTGTAGTCGCCGTGATGTGCAATGGAGACGTCGACGCTCATCGGCGCCGTGCCAGGCAAAAGCAACGTAGGCTTACCACTCGCCTCATGCCCAAGCACAAATTCATGCCAAGAGATACTTGTGTCACCAAGCGCTTTCATCGCGGCTTCTTTTGCTGCAAAGAGTCCCGCAAGGTGCGGCACATCGCCTGGACGCTGAATAGAATCATTCGGCGAGAAGACTCGGTCATAAAACGAATCACCACCAGCGTTCAGCGAATGCTCGAACGTCGGTACATGTACTATGTCGATACCAGTTTGTATATTCATACTACAAGTGTAGCACGAGACACGGTGTGCACGGCAACACTTGTAGTATGAGTAATTATGTGCTTTACTACGCACATCCGTAGCCTCCTAGAAGTTGGTCGTGTAGGTGTGCCTGGTGTTTTAGTAGTAATGTTTCGTGTCATGAAAGGAACGATTGCACGCGTCACAGACCGCGGTTTCGGCTTTATCAAGCCGGACGAAGGCGGCGATGACGTATTCTTCCATGCGCGCTCACTCGAGGGCATTATGTTCGACGAGTTGCGCGAAGGTGACGCAGTAACCTACGAAGTAGAGGATGGTCCTAAGGGCCCCGCTGCTATCAAGGTTATGCGCGCAGATGATGCAGCAGGTGAGCCAGAGGCTCCAGCTGCTGAGTAGGTTGCACACACTACAACCACACACAACACCGGGGCTTGCCCCGGTGTTGTGTGTTATACAGCAGCCAGCTCGCAACATCACACGTCGTTCGTCGTTGCGAACGCTCCCGCTCGCTCATTTGGGTGGAGCGGCACTCCAACGTTGAAGCAACGAGTAGCAGTTCGTCGCAGATGGTAGTACGCCCTGCGTCACAGATACTCAACCAATGCTTCTCGTGTTGCTGCGTTAGTTGTGCCAACACCGCGCACACCATTGCCCAAGCAGCCGATGCCCTCCGCGCACTGGAATCGCACAAGAGCCACAAGCGTTGGAATATCAAACGTCGCTGAAGCAAATGTCCCTGCAGCAAGATTGCCAGCCGAGATAAGTGCGTCTTGCAAGAGCACCACTTCCCCGCCCTTCGCTCCAAACCGCAGCATGCGAGTAAGTGTGTGCACCGGCTCGGCTTGAGATGTAGATTCTTGTGCACCAGTGTCCCAACAGTGCGCAGAAGACCGCCAGGGCGCAAGACCTTCTTGCGCATACAAATGCTTTGCGTACAGCACATTACCTGCAAGGGTGTCGATGTTGAGACCCATCGCACGAGCCGTTGCGCGGTGATACGTTTCGTGGAGCTGAAAGAGCCCGATCATCTTCCCGCCCAAGCCCCCACGCAAAACGCTGCCGTTTTGCATATAGTGCCGCAGCCCACTTTCACAACGAGCCACCTCGACCATTGCTGGCGTGTCAGGAAAGGCCAGCGACACGAGCCGGTCTAATGAAGCAGCAAAACTAACATTGGGCATACTGGCGCACACCATCAACGTCAACGAAAAATATCGGGCGAATACTTTCATACTTACACCTTACACTATATCAGCCTGAGTGCTACTCAGGCATGTTGAGCATATCCGCACCACAGAATGCCAGGCCGAGATTTTCCTTCTCGGTGAACTCATGTGGTTCGCCCATGTGCACATATGCGGGAAAACCGCACATATCAACCCGTTCAATACCCATTGCCTGTGCAATGCTTGCCTCAGCATACATCCGGCTCTCATACAGCGGCTCTTGCTTGAGTAGGACATCGAACACATACCGTGAATCATGAAAAACCATGAGAGTTTGATAACTCTCAGACTCACTGATCAAATATGCAGGGTAATCACTGTCGTACAGTGGCAGTACCTGCAATGTACTCCTCAGGTCTAGCATCAGTTTTGTTTGCCATGCCATAGTCTCATACACCCCACCTGGAGCAAACACTTCCGCAACATCAGAATTACTCACCTGAGCTGATTGCTCAGTGTCAGGTCCTGGAAGAGGTTGATTAATTTTTCGATCACTAGAAACTGGAAGCGGTGGCTCTATGGATAGATCAACGATATCTCCCGGACCGCGCAAACCAAGAACACTTAACACACCAGCTACAACCAGGAGAAACAAAACACCGAACAATACGAGGTACCGCATCATAATTTCGGACAAATAGCTAGACTGATGTGTGTGTGACTTGATTCGTAGTGCACCTTCCCACCACATTTTGACTGCACCGCCTTAAGGGCATCATAGAGTGTTCGCTCACTTCCATTAGCATTGAAATCAGCCGCAAGAGCACCGAGTCCTGTTCCAGCTCCGTAGTGACAAGAACCAACACTGTGCGCACAAGATCCACACACCCGATTACCATTTGTATAGTTACACTTATCATTGGAGAGTTCATAGGTATATATCGTCTGAGAACTGAGCAACGAAGCAACTTTTGGATCGTTCTTGTAGCAAGCTATCATTGCATCCAGTCCGGGTCCATTCACTGGCCCAGCTCCACCAAACTCTTCTTGCAGACTTGCCATATCACTGCAATCATATTCCCCATCCGGATTTGCTTTAGACTTGGGAGTAGCACAGCATACCAACCCTTCGCCACACTCATCTGTCACAGCAGCACCGTCAATATCTGGACACGCATCAAATGTGTAGCAACGTCCACTCCCAACACCTGATGCCGTGCAAGAACTATCGAGTTGCTCGCGCACACAACACTTCCCATCACTTGCATCAACCTCTTTGTATCCATCGTTACACGTGGGATTAGGAGTGCCTCGTGTGGCATGGGGTTTGGGGTAACCACTTTTCTGCGCGCACGTAAGTCCTGGGTCACCTGCAATAGGTGGCAGCTCGTACGTTTCAGCTCCTATGGTTGTTGTCTCTAACTTCTCAACTTTGTAGCTATCCTCCTCACCGTAGCAAAGAATCTCATTCCATGGGCCAATATTGTTCACACGACCCTCATTTACCCGTTCACCTCCCAGGAGGGCCTTCATGCCAAAGTCTATGAGCAAGTACGCAGAGAGAATAATTAGCACACCTACCAAGGTATTCATGAAAATCTTGTGCGCCTTGCTTACTGCAGCAGGGTTTGCAGGTGAAGTAACATACAACACACCAGCATTCGCAAAGAGCAGCGCTGCAACCGCAGTCATCACAGCAATCAAAAAACTCAGAATACGTTGCAACAGTCGCTGAAAGTCACACACATCACACTCGCCCGTGTAAACAATTTCCGTTTCACCTGATGCATCATAACTTACATTGTCCCCGCACGTCACCAAGTCAGAAATAACTAGTTGTGCGTGTGCTGTGGTGGGGGTTGCAACCCAAAACGTAAGCACACATCCTAGAACTACCATCAACGTAGAAACAAACACTCCAAAAACACGTGCGGGAGATTGCATGCATACAGCGTAACACTGACCTGTTTACAAACAAAGCATTGCTGTGTTAATATGTGCCGACCTTGGCTTGGGAACTGCCTCGGCAGCAGGCTTGCTTGCTCCCTACGACACACAGTGAGTAGATGGAACAAGTAATAACGAAGTGTTGAAAACAGAAGAATGAATACGTCGGTGGCGGAGTGCTCAATGAGAAAAGGAACGATAGTGACTATTTCGAATTAGTGTTTTATACTCCAACCACCACTGTACGTAACATGTTCAATGAGACAACAAAATAAATGCGTCGGTGGCGGAGTGGTCAATCGCACTTGGCTGTAAACCAAGCGACTTATGTCTACGCAGGTTCGAATCCTGCCCGGCGCACTACGTAAGACAGCTCTAGAAATGGGGCTGTTTTCGCGAGGGTGAAATAGAAGTTCGAACGCTGTAACGTGCTTTAGCACATATGCAACAGCAAGGCGAACTAATCGCACAACGTTGTTGGAATACTACTCAATGGTTCTTATCCTATCAAGAAGCATTATCAGAAACCACCGCCGGTTGTATAGCTTGTTGGGTTCAGTGGCCAACTGGTAATCTTGTTCATATTTGCCACGTATTTCTGCGTCTCAATATATCCGCCTGGATTAATGTGGCATTCGTACTTCGTCTTAGTAGGTCCACAGTCGTTACTTGCTTCCAGTGCACCTGGTCCGCCATTGTAGTACGCTGCCATGTAATCATTCTGCCTACCAGACTCAAAGCGCTCAGGGTGCGCCTGCATCTGTTGTTCGACATATGATTCCGACTGGGCCATGTACTTCACACCCCATTCAATATTCTTTCTTGGGTCTTTGAGTTGTTGATTCATCTCCAGATCAGACATGCCGACACAGGCACTGCCGCACATCTCACGAGCAGTTCCAGGTAAAAGCTGAATGACCCCGACTGCGCCCGCCCCTGAACCGCACGAAGCCGGATCTGCGCATCCTCCTGATTCAATTACAGCAAGTGCTGTCGCATAATTTGGATTCACCCCATAGTTAAGCGCTTGAGTCGTGATGTAATCTACACAACTCACACCACCGACTGAGCAGTTATTTGTTAGATTCTGGTAGCCAGCGTTCTTTGCGTCTACTGTCAAGACACTTACTCCTGTGGTTGAATCGTATGCCACATCTGTCACTGGATTCCAACCTGGACCGATGGCATGAAGTGTGTATTCTTCAGCGCGAAGTGTCGTCTGGCCCAACTGATCTACCTCATACCAGTCGGTCGAGTTTAAGCAGAGTATACTATTCCATGGCCCTGCTTCACTTATGTTTCCTTCGTCCGCCACGAGCGTTTTCATTAACACATCAACCAACATGTATGCCGCGAGTACCAACACCAAACCAATAAGTGTGTTTACAAAGAGCTTATGCGCCTTGCTCACTTTTGACGCGTTTCCTTGTGCGGTGAGATAAAAGAAACCGGCATTCACAAAGAGAAGTGCCGCAACCGCAACCATGGTAGCTACCAGAAAGTCGAGTATGTTCATCAGAGTCTCCTGAAAGTCACACACCGTACACTCGCCCACATACCGGTAGACTGCCTTTCCAGCACTATTTGTGCCATATTGAACAACGATATTGTTGCCACACGACACTAAGCCCCCACTATCCTCTTGAACTGGAGGAGCGGGAAGTGGTGGTAGTGACTCCTCATGTACAGAATCTCTATCATCGTCTGGTGCAGATTCGTCATCCGGTGTCGAGTCCAGATCCGCGTCTGGTGCTGAATCATCGTCTGGTGCGGGGTCCGCATCCGCGTCTGGTGTTGAATCATCGTCTGGTGCGGGGTCTTGATCCTCATCGGGCTCCGAATCTGGATCTGGGTTATCCTCCCAATCACAACACACAGATCCAACGCCGCAGCCCGCAAGCCCCACAGGGCTGCCACAGCGTGCTTCCTCAACACAAATATACCCAGACTCATTATCGAGACATTGATTGTCGTTTTCACCCTTTTGGTAACAGGAGCCTGATATGCTCGTTGCTGCACCTTCCACAGCTTGACGTGCGGCCTCACACGTTTGCGCGGTGCTCACACACTGTTCTTGTGGGTTGCCCCCTGGGAGTGTGAACGTGTAACAGTACTCCACCTCAGCATGTGCAGGAGGTAACAAAAAAACACAGTACAGCACTAAACTCCCGAACAGCGTTCCAAGTATACGCATACAATCCCATGCTAGCATGGGATTGTGCTCACACACGAACCAGTTACACACATCGTTACGATGTGTTTGCTATCTCGTACGGCTTAATTGTGCTCGGTCGAGCCTTTCCCCGCCCTTTCTTCACGTCGAACGCAAGCTCCTCACCCTTCATGGTTACTGCAATAGCACCACCTTCTCGTACGCCGTTGGTAACAATCATACTTGCAACCGGTGTTAAGATTTTGTTTTGTATCAGACGCTTCATGGGCCGCGCACCATAATGTGGATCGTATCCTTCCTTCGCAAGGTACTCAATAACATCACGAGCAATCTTGAGTGAGATATCTTTCTGCGCCAAGCGGTCGACCACAACCTTCACTTGCATGTGTGCAATATCCTTCACCACGTCTTCGCCAAGGATGTTGAAGAGAATAATCTCATCGAGTCGATTCAAAAACTCGGGTCGGAAGAAGTCTTTCAACGAATCCATGACCTTACTTTTTGCATGTTCATAATTTGCACCTTCACTTGTGTCAGTGTTGAAGCCCATGCGACTCATGCGGTCGATGTGCTCTGCACCGATGTTTGAGGTAAGGATAATGACACTGTTTTTAAAGTTCACCTTACGTCCCTTCGCGTCGGTCAGGTGGCCATTGTCCAACACTTGCAGCAAGATATTGAACACTTCCGGATGTGCCTTTTCAACCTCATCAAATAGCAGTACTGAATACGGGCGATGGCGCACGGTTTCTGTAAGGTTGCCACCCTCTTCATAGCCAACATAGCCCGCAGGAGCACCAATAATCTTTGAAACACTGTGCCGTTCCATATATTCGCTCATGTCGACACGAATCAGTGCGTTTTCGTCATCGAACATGAACTCTGCAAGTGCCTTCGACAATTCGGTTTTACCAACACCAGTAGGCCCCAAGAACAAGAATGAGCCAATAGGTCGATTCGGGTCTGCAATACCAGTACGTGAACGACGCACCGCATCTGCAATTTTTTGCACTGCTTCGTCTTGCCCCCGCACGCGCTCTTTCAGAGCATCGTCCATGCGCGAAAGCTTCTCTGCTTCTTCCTCAAGCATCCGGGCCACCGGCACCCCCGTCCAACGCGAAACAACATCGGCAATTTCTGCCTCAGTTATCTCTTCCTTAAGAATTTTGCTCCCTTTCTGCAACTTCTTCAGACGGTTTGTGTGTGTAGTAAGCTCCTTCTCTAAAGACGGAATCGTGCCATACCGAATTTCAGCTGCTGTCGTAAGGTCAGCTATACCCTCAGCATTCTCTGCCTCGACACGCTTTTGTTCCAACTCTTTCTTGATGCGCTTCATCTCGGTGTGAGAATCTTTCTCGTTTGTCCAACGCACCTCAAGCTCACGAGTCTTGTCGCGTAATGTTGCTATCTCTTCATCAATAGCAGCGACGCGCTCCTTTGCTTTACGTGTAACTGATGTCGTAGCACTTTCCGCAGCATCCTTCTTTAGTGCCTCTCGTTCAATCTCGAGCCGTCGCACCTTACGATGTGTCTCCTCAAGTGGCGCTGGTTTATTCTCCAGCGAGATTCGTAGTGCGCTCGCTGCCTCGTCAATAAGGTCAATAGCCTTGTCAGGCAAGAACCGATCGGTGAGATACCGAGCAGAAAGATGCGCAGCGGCCACAATTGCCTCGTCGGTGATACGTACTCCATGGTACACCTCGTAACGTTCACGCAAGCCACGCAAAATAGCAATCGCGTCATCAAGCGTTGGCTCGTTCACGAAAATCGGCTGAAAGCGACGCGTCAGTGCCGGATCCTTTTCGATATGTTTTTGATGCTCCTTGGTGGTGGTTGCACCAATCACACGGAGCTCTCCTCGAGCAAGTGCAGGCTTCAGCATGTTGCTTGCATCCATGGCACCTTCTGCAGCACCAGCACCAACAATGGTGTGTATTTCATCAATAAAGAGGATGGTGTTGCCTTGACTTTTTTCTATCTCACGCATCACACTCTTCAGGCGCTCTTCAAACTCTCCACGATACTTTGTGCCCGCGATAAGTAAACCGAGATCAAGCGACACGAGCTCTTTGCCACGCAAACTCTCGGGCACCTCGCCAGCCGCCATGCGCACCGCAAGTCCTTCGGCAATCGCTGTCTTTCCAACTCCTGCCTCGCCAATTAAGATTGGGTTGTTCTTTGTGCGGCGCGAGATAATTTGTACAACACGAGTAATCTCGTTGTCGCGACCAATAACAGGGTCCAGCTTATTCTCCGCTGCAAGCGTAGTGAGTGAGCGCGTATACTTAGAGAGCGCACGCGATCGTTTTGGGACACTTCCCTCATCACCTTCTTCGGTGCGAGTTTCCTGAAGTGCCTGAATCACGGCATCACGATCAAACTTAAACTGCTTTAACACATCCTTTGCGTTTCCAGGCGTCGCAAGCACAGCAAGAAACAAGTGCTCGGTGCCCACAAACTGGTCTGAAAGCTCTGCCGCCACCTTGCCTGAGTTTTCCAAAACCTGTGCAAGCTCTGGTGTGAGATATAGCTGATAGCTGGGCGAGAGGGTTGTGCCGCTCTCCGGTGCCTCAAGTGCATCGAGAATTGCATCTGTAAGCCCTATCACGTCAACATTTAGACGCTCAAGTACGGAAAACACCACACCTTCTTCTTGAAGCACAAGTGCGGCCAAGAGATGAAGTGGGTTCACGTGATTCTGACCGCGCTCAACAGCAAGCTCGTGGCTGCGTCGCACGGCGTCTTTTGCTTTTGGGGTGAAATTATTGAACGGGACCATATGTCTATTATATTAGGTACACCACAATATATCACAAAACACGACGCAACACCACCTTTGCTAGCTGTCAACACTGACGACGCTTATCCGTTCCAGGAGGTGTAGTGTTGAGTCTGCCGCAGCACTAACAGCGCGAGCAAAGCCATTATCCGTAGCGCTCCCATCTGCCGTGTCGCTCACCGCTCGAAGTGCCACAAACGGCACGTTCGCTTTGCTACTGATGCGCGCCATCGCTGCGGTTTCCATATCAACCACACTCACCTCCCTCGGCACCGATCCGGGGTCTTCTATAAACACAGGCGACGTTGCGCCAAGAGACACGGCACGAATCTCAGGCAACGCCTGTGCAAGATTCAGCAGTTGCGAGTCGACTTCGTATACCACACCACTTACAAGATCGAGCCAACGAGCAGGCACGGTCACCTCCCCCACTTCAAGTGCTGAGTCCACAGAACCTGCTGTACCACTCATAATAAGTGTGGTTACTGAAAAAAATGTGAGTGTCTGAGCTGTCGTGGCGCCCGCTTGCTTTGGCCCAACACCAGTCTCGAAGAGTACAAAAGGAATGCCTTCGTACGTGCGCATCTCATACCGCACACCACCCGTTTTGCAATGCTCCTGCATGAGAGTTCTGCTACGCAACGCATCCGTTTCAACATGGAACGCTGTGGCAACAAACAGGTCAGCATGCGCGCCAACGGTAGTGCACGTATCACGGTGCACCCACCACCACGTACCAGACACCAAACCAACAACACACACAAACGCAGCAACCCTCTTGATGCAGCTACTGTTCGCCCAATTCATGTTCATATATATGGTATACCATAGCGCCGCTGTGTAAGAACAGCGGCGTGAACGCTACCAGCGCAAGAACCTGTGAATGAACACATGTCCGGCAAGGTAGACTATAACACCTGCAGCAGCAGCAAATACAGCAGCCTCTGCTTGGGTGTAATTGCTAAGTGGCACGAGGCACGCGCCGAGCACTGCTATACCTGCCGGTACAAGTGGCATAGCCCAGCACAAGCGCTTGTCTGACTGTGATTGCATGCGTCGATTGTTCACCGTCACGCTCCTTTGCCCCATGTAGTGGCAATGTAGAGTTGTCGTTCACGCTCAGTCATCTCTCGCCACTCTTCACGATATGTGCGGACTGAGCATTTGCACGTATTTCGTATGTGTCTTATCGTGCGCTCACCACATATTGCCAGAATTGGGTATGGCACAACAAGCAGGTAGCGATGCACTTCAATATTGGGGCTTGCAAGCACATACCCCCAGAGCGTGAGAACAACACCACATATGAGCAGAAACCACGCTATTGCACGAATGCGACATGCAGTGTTACACATAACAGCCTCCGCGTTTTGGTTCTAACAGTGACTATAACGCCCCAATCAATACGCCACAACAAAACCCGGCGACGCGCTGCGTCAGACCGGGTTAGCATGTGTTAGCACATCAACGACACAACACAGAATGAACTCTAGTTCACAGCTGCAACGAGCAGTTCCAATCGTTCCATCCTACCTCTACAACCACCACAGAGCCATCCACGCCTTGTAAGTGGATCAGTTTCCACTCGTTCGTCATTTACATGGAACACGCAAAACGTAAGATGTCGGTGAGCATACTTTGTATCGAATTGCGCACCACATACTGTGCACGACGCTGCCTGTGCACTATTCTCGTGCTGAAGAGCACAAGCACCCCTTCCTGCGTCGAACGCAGCAAGGCACCGGTTCCAGTCACTTCCGTCGAGCTCACCCCGCACAAAACGACGAGCTGGTGAATGATTCACACCCTGAACGTCCTTTAGTGGGTCGAGTGCGTCACCGCCAACCTCTCCGAAGGCTTGGTTCAATTTCTGAATTTCACGATAAGAAAGTGGTTTTGCTTCATCTATTCCAGAGGGTGTACGCGGCATTTTTGCGCGGTCATTTTTTTTGCTACCCATGGAAGGTTCTCTCCTATGCCAACAGCTTGAACAACGCCTGATACACTAATACCACAAATTCGAAAAACTGTAACCCTGCAGTAGAGATATGCTACAATACATCTCGATGTACAATGCCCCACTACTCACCGCACTTATTGCCACACCTATCTATGTGTTCCTCTCATTTACAACGAATGCACTCGGACCATGGTGGCAAGAACTAACCACCCCCGTGGAGGTGGTCGAACCCATTACCCTTGCGTTTGTCGGCGACATGATGTTCGACCGCTACATTCGTGAACGTGCTGAAGCAACAAGCTACGACACCATTCTCGCTTCCGTTGCACCACTCCTTACCGTACACGATATGGTCTTCGGTAATCTTGAAGGCCCCATCACCTCATTTGCGCCAGTGTCCGACTACCGCGATACCGGGCCAAACCACTACCGCTTCACCTTCGCTACCACCGTCGCACAAACACTCGCCATAGCACACTTTGGCGCCGTCACCGTTGGCAACAACCACATCACCAACTTTGGTGCCGAGGGTGTCACGCAAACCAAACAGTGGCTCGCTGAAGCAGGCATTGGCCACATTGGCGCCCCAGACGAACCGTATGGCGCGTGGCGCTATGCAACGAGCGGCCACAACCTTGCTGTGTATGCGTACGACCCCTGGCACAACAAAGACATGGAGGCGCTCACTAACCTCATCAGCGAGGAAGCCACCAGCACGTTCGTGATCGTACTTGCCCACTGGGGGGAGGAGTACGAAACTGAACCAACCGAGTACCAAGTCGAACGTGCACACGCACTCGTTGACGCCGGGGCAGACCTTATCGCCGGCTCACACCCGCACGTCATTCAAAGCAAAGAACGCTACAAGCAAGCGTGGATATACTATTCGCTCGGCAACTTCATCTTCGACCAGTACTTTAGCAGTGACGTTCGTTGTGGTGCCCTGCTTTCACTTACACTCGACGAACGCGGAATCGCTACCACCACAGAACACTTCATCACACTAGAAAAAGACGGCACCACAGCTCCAAGCACGTGCATGGATACAATCCCCACGCTTTAGCGTTTCGTGTTCTAACGTTCCGCACTGAGACCAATGTGGCAGGTTTTTTGCACGAACAACTTGCGTCGTGCTAGGCTGTGTGATACTTGTGTACGCTACCTATATATTGTACACACACTTACACGCCAATCAGTTCTGGCGATAACCTAACACCTCATGTCTACACTTGTCATCGTTGAGTCTCCCGCAAAAGCAAAGACCATAGAAAAATACCTCGGTCCTGGCCACACTGTGCGTGCCTCTGTCGGCCACGTACGCGATCTACCGAAAAGCAACAAGAACGCAATCGATGTCGAAGCGGGCTTTGTTCCCAACTACGAAGTGGTACCCGCCAAAGAAAAGGTGTTACGAGAACTAGCAAGTGAAGCAAAGAAAGCAGACATGGTAGTACTCGCAACCGACCCCGACCGTGAAGGTGAGGCTATTGCATGGCACCTTGTGGAAGCCCTAAAACTCCCAAAGAGCAAGACAAAGCGCGTCACATTTAACGAAATCACCAAGGATGCCGTTCGAGAAGCGTTTACACATCCACGCTCAATCGACGAAGACTTGCGCAAGGCACAAGAAGCGCGGCGTGTGCTTGACCGCCTCGTGGGCTACGACCTCTCTGGCTTGATCTGGAAAAAGGTGCGCTATGGTCTCTCTGCTGGTCGGGTGCAATCCCCTGCACTACGCATCATCATGGAACGCGAACGAGAGATTCGTGCCTTCGTGCCGGAAGACTATTGGATCGTTACCGCGCAGCTCACGCACGAAACTAACACCATGCCGTTTGTGTGCACCAAAGAACCGCGCGAGGCACAAGAGGTTGAACGCATTCTTACTGCCGGCAAAGCCAACTCCTGGACGGTAACCAACATTAAGGAAAGTGAGCAGAAGCGCAACCCGTACGCACCATTTACCACAAGCACCCTCCAACAAGCCGCTTCAACACGTCTTGGCATGGCACCAGCACGCACGATGGCAATAGCACAGAAACTGTACGAAGCAGGACACATCACCTACATGCGTACCGACTCACCAACACTCTCGAAGCAAGCACTTGCAGCAACCGCAAAAACTGTTGAGACCATGTTTGGTAAACAGTACGTCGACATAAAAACATTCAAAACAAAAAGCAAGAATGCACAAGAAGCCCACGAAGCGATTCGCCCAACTAATCCAGGCAAAGAACGTGCAGGCAACACTGACGAGCAAAAACGTTTGTACAATCTTATCTGGACACGCACCATAGCTTCACAGATGCGACCGGCACGCATCATGAAAACCAAGGTCTGTGCGAACATTACAGGAGACACCATTCCTGATTTTGCTTTAAACGGCTCGCGAGTGATTGACGAAGGGTGGCTCAAAGCAGACCCAGGAGCACGCGGTGAGGATGTTGAACTCCCAGCCCTCGCTGAAGGTAACGCACTTGCCCTACAAGACATTGCAAGCGAAGCAAAGCAAACAACGCCACCAAATCGCTACACTGAGGCAGGCTTAGTAAAGGAGTTAGAGAAGCGCGGCATCGGCCGCCCATCTACGTACGCAACCATTATGAAAAACCTTGCCGATCGAGGCTATGTGGAAAAACAAGGAAAAACGCTTTTCCCCACTGCAACGGGCGATGTGGTCTCGAGCTTTCTCGAGCAGAACTTTGCACACTACATCAGCGACTCATTCACGGCAGACATGGAGGACGAGCTCGATGATATTGCAAGTGGCGAGCGTGAGTATGCTAAAACACTCAAAACCTTCTACACTAGCTTCAGTAAAGAACTCAAGGCAAAAGAAAACATTGAAAAGCTTACCAACCTGGGCCCGGCACCAGAGGAGTTTACCTGCCCCACCTGTCATGCTGCAATGGTGTACAAACTGGGGCGTGGCGGAAAGTTTATGAGCTGCAGTACCTATCCAGAATGTGACGGTGCACGAACCGAAGCCGGTGGAATTGTTGAGCCGGACAAACCGATCGGCACCTACCCGGAGACCGGTGAACCAATCTTTGTACTCGACGGACGCTTCGGACCATATGTCCAGGTGGGTGACCCCAAGGTCGCAAAGGAAAAAGGCAAGAAAAAGGAGAAGCCAAAGCGGGCAAGCATCCCCAAAGACAAAAACCCCCACGAGGTCACACTCGAGAATGCGCTCAAGTACCTCTCATTGCCTCGTGCGCTTGGTATCCACCCCAAAACAAAAGAACCAATCACCGCCTCGGTCGGACGATTTGGTCCCTACATCGTGCACGAGAAAGATTTCCGCTCACTCAAGACGGATGATGTCTACGAAATTACGCTCGACCGCGCACTAGAGATTCTGAAGGAGCCAAAGAAGCCTGCGCGTGGCAGATTTGCAAAGAAAACTACAAAGTAGTGACAGGTTCTGAAATCCATGATTATATACCGAAAGAATCCACAGCAACATCTGTTGTGGGTGAACGAGGAGAGATGTCGATGGGTATGAAAAACTCGCCGCGCCGCACAAGCGCATTAGAAGCGGCAATCGAAGACGCCGCAGCACACATCATACACATGTCGCCAGAACAGCTGTACGGCGGCAACAATGAGGCGACACGCCTGCTCAACAACATCCTAGACGCATACATGGCGCAACATCCCGCCGCTTCCGAGACAGTGAAACAAGCAGTGTCGAAACTGTCACGTACGGCGAGCGTTCCGAGCGTCCGCATGCTCCCAACAAGCACGCCATCAAAACGTCGACCAAAAAGCGACAGCCTAGATGCACCCGACCGCGTATTCCAATACATTCCCGGCATGGGCAAAGATGACATCATCGGCTAGCACCGGGACAGCAACGCGGCGTACCACTCAGGTACGCCGTACATGTGTATACAAACCGACGTCGATTGTTACGCAGCAATCGACGTCGAAGTATAATACTACCAAGGATACTGTTACTGACGCGGTCGCATCAACGGAAACGCTTGTGCTTCGCGAATCGGGACACCCGCCAAAAATGCGAACAGGCGCTCAGACACGCCAAAGCCAAACGTTGGTGGCATACCGTACTCAAGCGCCTCCACAAACTCCATGTCAGCATTCTGCGCCTCATCATCACCAGCATCCCGCATTGCTTGCTGGCGCAAAAAGCGCTCTCGCTGATCAAGTGGATCATTAAGCTCAGAAAAGCCCTTCCCTACCTCGCTTCCGGCTAGCACCACCTGGAACCGCTCCACCACACGGGGGTCGTCTTCACTGCGCTTTGCGAGCGGCTCTAGGTATACCGGCACATTAATCAAGAAACCTGGCCCGGAAAGCAACGTGCGACACTTCTTCCACAACATGTCGACACCACGCTCACGCGTCATGCCCTGACTCTTGTCATATGACACACCAGCGGTTTTGAGCGCACCACACACTTCTTCTTCACTCACGTCGCGCGGGTCAAACCCGTACGTTTCCTGCATGATGCTGCAAAAATCATACTTCTTCCAATCATCAGCCAGGTCAAACGTATGACCGCGCACAGTAAACTTCGTCGTGCCAAACGTCTTTGTTGCAAGTATGCGATACAGTTCAGTCACCATCTCCCTCCCTGCCCGTTCATCGCTATACGACTGATAAAACTCAAGCTGTGTGTAATCCTGTGCATGCTCCGCACTCATGCCTTCATTGCGAAATATTCTACCAATCTCAAACGTCCTGGGAATCCCGGCAACCATGAGCTTTTTTTGCCAAAGCTCACCAGCACTTATCCTCAGCGACACATCCATATCAAGCGCGTTGTGGTGCGTAGTAAACGGCCGTGCCTCAGCTCCACCCGGCAACGTTTCAAGCACCGGTGTTTCCACTTCAACAAAGTCGCGAGCCAGTAAAAATTGTCGAGCAGTGTTCCAAAACACACTCTTGTTGTACAAACGCTCGCGCACTTCCTCGTTCACTAGCATGTCGAGATATCGCTTGCGAAAACGCTCATCTTCATCTTTTATACCAAAATGCTCTGTTGGTATTGGCAAGAGACTCTTTGCAAGCATCCGCCACGACCCAACCAAGACCGAGGGCTCACCGCGCTTTGTGCGCATCACAACACCCCCACATTCCAGAAAGTCACCACGGTCTACCGTGTCTACAAAAAGGGAAAACGCTTCCTCACCAACCTCATCTGATTTAAGATACCCCTGGAGTGTTGCTGTGCCATCAAAGAGGTCAAAGAATGCAGCTGCGCCATGTGTACGCACGGCCATAACGCGCCCCGCGATGGTTACCGTCGCAGCTGCAGACTCCAGATGTTCAAAATCATCACGAACCGCACGCGCAGTGTGCGTGCGGTCGCTTCGAGACGGATAGGGAGCGCACGCATGTTCCTTCAACTGCTCAAGCTTTTTCACGCGTTCTGCGCGAATCTCTGCGAGTGTTTCTGTGCGTGGTGCATCATTCATATCAGGACTGGGTGGGTGCTGCACACCAACCCTAATTTACAGAGACGACCGTATAGTTCTGCTTACCGCTTGGTGTCTCAAATGTAAACTCGTCACCCTTCTTTTTCCCCATCAATGCATCACCCAACGGCGAGAGGTGCGAGAGTTTGCGCTCAAGCATGTTTGTTTCCTCGGAGCCCACAATCGTGTAGGTGTGATGGTCTTTCTCACCATCTTTCGCAATCGTGACCTTGCTTCCCATGGTCACACTACTACTCCGTTTCTTAGTGAGAATCTTTGCGCTCGCAAGCACACTCTCAATGTGGCGAATGCGCTCTTCGGTTGCAGCCTGTAAATCTCGTGCCTCAGCATACTCAGCATTCTCGGAAAGATCACCGAGCGAACGAGCATAGTCAAGGCTCTCCGCAATCTCGCGGCGCCGAACGGTAGTAAGGTGGTGGAGCTCTTCCTTAAGCGCGTCGTACTTTTCTTGTGTCAAATATTCATTTGTGTCATTCATGGTTCGAATGGCTACGGTAATGTGTTCGCGTGAGTATAGCATGACACGCTGCTACAAACAACGACTATTCCGTGTCACCATATGTGGATGCATGGCACCCCACATCTTACAATCAAATGCCTGCAACTAGCTTCCACTACCCTCTCCAGCCTCATCAAACAGCACATACTCGGGCGTTTCGTTTTTCATCCAATCCAAAAACTTTCGCATGACATACACCCCGCCAAAAAGGTTACTTCGCGGCCCTCGTTCCATCAACACAGCGAACGCATACTTGGGGTCTTCGTACGGATAAAACCCAACAGCCCACGAATGCACATACTCTTTTTCATACCCCAGTTCTGCAGTACCCGTCTTTCCTGCCACATTCACATACGAAACATTCAGTCCGCGGGCCGTTCCATCCAACACTGCCGCACGCATCCCAGCACGCACCGCCTCTACATGTTCGGGTGCTAACCCAAGGTCACGTGCACCGTACTGCGTATATTCGCTTTCAATGCGCGGTGTTAAGAGCATGCCACCATTTGCTATCGCACCTATCCCGCGTACTGCCTGTAGCGGCGTAACCTGAAAGCCATACTGACCAATCGACGTGTGGTAGGTATTGCCGATACGCCAGTCTGGATCCTGCGGAAATGTCTCAGCCTTCCACGCTGGCGACGGCACCACACCGTTCGCTTCACCCTCAAGCGCAATACCGGTCGGTCCGCCAAAGCCAAAGAGTCTCATGTACTCCTCGATGCGAGTGATACCCAGCCCTTCTTGTTCACCAAACCCACCACCGATGTAGTAGAAGTACACGTTTGAAGACACTGCAAGTGCGCGAGTGAGGTCAACGAGTCCATGTGCACGCCAGTCGGTAAACGAGGTGTACTGTCCCTCATGGTATGGATTCGCGAGTCGCAACGCACCGGTTGAAAGAAACCGACGACTGGGATCTACAATGCCCTCAGAAAGTGCTGCAGTCGCCATAAACGGTTTAATAATAGACCCCGGCGTGTACTGCCCCGCAAACACACGATTGAGGTACGGGGTACGCTCGTCAGTTGCATACGCGGCGATGCGTTCGGCATCACCCTGTATCAGCACAGTGGGATCATACTCCGGGACACTTGTGAGTGCCAAAATCTCACCATTCTGCACGTCCATGAGTATACCGGCACCGCCACGAAACGGCACATCGTTCGCCAGCTCTGCAATGAAGCCATGCAGAGCCTCATTCAGACGTGTGTCAATCGTCAGTGATAGCGTACTACCTGATTGCGGACGCTCAACCCACCCTTCACTCACCACATCCATACGCGCGTCGGTCTCAACAATCTTGCGCCCATCAACCCCACGCAACACTTCATCAAACGCAAGCTCAACACCGGCAACCCCCTCAACACCTTCCCGAAAGAATACGCCGTTATTATCGCGTCCTGGCATACGCACGTACCCAAGTGTATGCCCTGTTCCAGTTGCCTGTCGGTAGCGCCGCTCATGGTATGGCGTATCTTCACCCGCAACCACGTGTGGTACATTCCATGCAAGCTGCACACCATTGCGGTCATACACCACACCACGTTCTGCCGGCATGCGCGTGTAGCCAAGTCGGTTTTCTTCAGAGAGTGCACGATACGACGCACCCTCAACCACCATAAGTTGCCCACTCCGTAGCAAGGTCCCACCAAAGACAATCAGCAAAATAAGCACAACTGGTATGAATGCCCGCCGAGCAATCGGTCGTGTAATGCGGCCTTCAAGGCGTCCTGCCTCATAGGCCGGCAGGTTACTCGAATCAAGAAAAATCTCATCCGGGTTAATTTCAGCACCTCGCGCACTTTTGTTTCGTCGTCCCCACATAGCTCTAGTATATGCTACTTATCCTACGTGTGAAGTAGTGGTCGCAGTACGAGCGCACTTGCAACCATGCCACAGGAGATTGCAGTAAACAGAAGCGTATTGTTGAGCAACACTGCCGGATACAGTACGTCCAACAGCACCCCAAAAAGCGCAAGCTCGTACGCACCAAGAAATAGTATGCCGAGCACCATACACACGAGCGTGCACCACCACGGAAGCCACACCAAGACTGCCAGTAACACCACACATACGAGGACGCGTGCGAATGCGTGCCCGTGTCCTCGTGCAGGCTGTTCCATATCACTCAGCTGCATCATAGTCTGAAGGTGATGTGTCGCTATCCAATACTTCACTCGAGGTGGCTGCTGTGGGTACAACCGGAACCGAAATAACATCTTCTGCAAGTTGCCAGAGGTGTGCTGTATCAACAAGGACGTCTCGCAACTCTTGACTTGAAACAGCCGGAGCAACGTAAGTTAACTGGTACGCATCCTCTTCAGCCACATCGACCTGCACGACGCGGCCGAGCGGCACGCCGGGAATACCTGGCAACATAAGCAAGTCACCCAGCGAGACGTCTACCGCACGCGACAGTTGAACGACCATAGTTTCACCACCCCTCCCCACAACAACCACCGGCATCGGTGTGTCGCGCACAAGGTACGCATCGGTGCGCATGCCTGCCGCAGAAAAGAGTGTTACAACCGCACGTGCGTCTTGCACCGACACAACCGCCCCAACACCAACACCCTCCGGGGTGCGCACCAACATACCTTCACGCACCCCAGACGCAGCACCAACATTGATGATACATGAACCAAACGGTGCGTATCCTGCACCATGAATCACTGATGCCGGTATGCTACCCTCCGTGGCATCAACATACCCCACAAGACGTTGCAGACGTGCATTCTCTTGTTCAAGCACATCAACCATAAAACTCTGCCGACGCAGCACTGTGAGCTCACGGTGTAATTGCTCGTTTTCGTAGAGTAACGCATCTTTTGTTTCAAGCGATCCATAGAGGGTCACCACAGCCGCAAGCATGGTATCACGCACTCCAAAGAGCGGTGCCACCGCACCCTGTCCGAGTGTGGCGACCGGTTGTGGCATATTCACAACACCAGAGATAAGTACAACCGCAAAAAAAGCGGCAAGCAAGGGCCCTGCGCGCGCAGCAAGCCACTTAGTGTGTTTCGATGATAGGAAGCGCATGCTCGTCAACAAGTAATTCTCGATACTGATCAAGGGACTCAACAATTGCTCCGGTACCACGCACCACAGAGGTAAGTGGGTCGTTTGCAACATTCACCGGCAATTCAAGCATTGCCTCTAACAATTCAGGTACACCGCGGATAAGGGAGCCTCCACCCGTAACATGTATCCCAACTTGCATAATATCCGACACAACCGCAGGAGGACTCTCTTCAAGAACGGTCCTAATCGCTTCGATGATCGTATCAATACTTGTACCAATTGCGTCACGAATGTCCGCGTCGGTAATACTTACCTCCTTCGGCAAGCCGGTTACCAGATCACGCCCACGTACCGGTGCCTCTTCAGGCTCAGGACCCTCAAGCAGCGAGCAGACAGCAAATTTAAGGTCTTCAGCAGCAGTTTCGCCAATAACAATCTTAAACTCATTGCGTAAGTGCGCGATGATATCACTATTCAACCGGTCACCCGCAGTATGTAGATTTTTACTGCGTACCAGACCGTTGAGCGAAATAACCGCAATGTCCGTCGTACCGCCACCAATGTCCACCACCATATGTGCTCGGGCTTCGTGAATAGGGAGGCGCATGCCAATTGCAGCCGCGAGCGGCTCTTCCACAATATACACATCTCGCGCTCCGGCGTGCTTTGCCGTATCTCGCACAGCTCTCGATTCCACGTTTGTGATTCCCGATGGGACACCAACAACAACACGAGGTCCAAAAAACGCACGCGTACCGCGCTGTGCCTTCGTAAGAAAGTAGGTGATCATTTCTTCAGTCACTTCAAAATCAGAAATGACGCCGTTAACAAGCGGACGCACCGCACGTATGTGCTGCGGCGTGCGACCCAGCATTTCCTTTGCTTGCCGACCCACAGCCACAACCTGATCGGTTTTTGTATTAAGTGCAACAACTGAGGGCTCATTAATAATGATACCCTTACCGCGCAGGTACACTAAACAGTTTGCGGTACCCAAGTCGATACCGATGTCGTTACTAAATGGTGCGTAAATGTTTTGTAATATACCCATAACGTATGCGCACAAACTACGCCTATGCCTGCTCCATAGTATGTTCGACAGGCTGTATGTCAACCCTCATACACAGCTGCACTACAGCGCCAACGTGTGACCTACAGCACCTGCACTACGTGAGTTCGGCAACAAGTGCGCCGCACTCAACCATCCGCACAGCACCACTCGCACGGTCCTTCACCTCTAATGCGCCAGCCTCGCATGTCTTTCCACTCACCACAACTCGGATTGGCATCCCCACAAGGTCGCTATCAGCAAACTTCTCTCCTGCGCGCACATCACGGTCATCATACAACACGGGGATGCCAGCATTACTTAGTGTATTATATACACTATCTGCCTCAGTAACGACGCGTTCATCTCCCCCGAGCCGCACCAGGTGCACCACAAACGGCGCAACCTCGCGCGGCCACACCAATCCACGTTCATCAGAACATACTTCAGCAACCGTCCCCATAAGTCGACTTGGTCCGATACCATACGAACCCATAACAACCGGCTGCTCTACACCCTGCTCGTCTTTGTAACGCAAGCCAAGTGGCTCCGAAAAGCGTGTGCCGAGTTTGAAGATGTTTCCTACTTCAATCGAGGTCGCCTGAGTGAGCTCACTTTTTTCGATCCCAAGGTCTGCAAGCACCTCATCGGTGTACACTTCCTCGTTTATCGCGATACGCGTACCCTCGTGCACATACACCACGTCCTCACCGGCATCTGACAAGGTTTGGAACTCGTGACTGTATTTTGCAAATGACCCACCGCTCGCGAACGTCTTATACGTCTGATTACCAATCCCACAGCGCGCAAACACTCGCTCGTAGGCGGCAGATGCTTCTTCGTAAAAAGCATCAAGTTCCTCCTGAGTACGGTCGAAGGAATACAGGTCTTTCATGGGAAACTCACGTGTGCGCATGATGCCACTCTTTGCACGCACTTCATTTCGAAACTTTGTTTGTATCTGAAACACGCGACGAGGAAGATCTCGATACGAGGACACATGTTCGGCCGCAAGCCGTGTCATGGGCTCTTCGTGAGTAAAGCCAAGTCCAAGTTCCTGCTCATTCTGGAGACGAGTCTTAAACCACACGTCCACATCTTCACTATCCCACCGTTCGGTTGCTTCCCATACCGCCTTATCTTGAAGCGACGAAAGCAACACCTCTTCCCCACCAATTGCTTGCATTTCCTCGCGAATAATCGTATTCACACGCTCGAGCGCTCGAAGGCCAAGTGGTAAAAAGGAGTACACACCAGCCATTTCTTTATGAACATAGCCAGCACGAATCAATAGTTGCGCATTTTTTGACACCTCATCTTTTGGTGCCTCGTGTCGTGTTTTCGTGAAGAGTGCGCTTTGTCGCAGGGAGTGGGCTGGAGTGTTTGAGGTGTGGTTCATACCAACTATCGTAGCACAGAGAACGCACGTAGTAAAAAATTGCACAGCAGGAACAACTCACCCCCTCACATGCTGCATGTCTCACACATGGCGCACGCAGACTTCGTCTGTATGTACGCACAATTCATACTTCACGCGTTACGAACGCTGTCGCTGTCGCACAAACTCCATTGCACCATATATACCCCCAAAGTCACCAAGCGATGCTTGCTTGATCTCGGGCATGCGTGGGTACGAAAGCACGTCTTTCAGGTGTGCACGAATACGGTCTACAGAAATAGCAGGGTCACCGATTATCATCGAACCACCAAGCACCAGTACATCCGGCGACCAGTGCACAACAGTATTGTTGAGCATATACGCCGCCCAGCGAGCCATCTCTTCCCAGACTGCAGGATCAGTAACCTCGTAGGGCTTGCATCCGTACCGACGTTCCATTGATGCGCCACTCAAATAGCCAAGCGTACTTGCGTCTTCACAGTTTGTGCACACACTTTTATCAAAATCAATAAACTGTCGTCCGGGCTCAGCAGAGATACTCACGACATCATTCACACCATCAACGATTCGCGCCCCACCAACGCCAGTAGACACGGTCATATACACCGCAATGTGCGCTCCCTGTGCAGCTCCGTGATGCACCTCCCCCAAACCAATCACCTCCGTGTCATTTGCAATATACGTTGGTGCATTAAGTACAACACCTAATTCACGGGTGAGCGACTTTTGAAACCAGTCCTGCGGCAAGTTTGGAGCCCAGCACAGCGTGTCATCACGTTCATGATCAACCGGACAAGCAATGCCGCCTCCTGCCGCAGTCACCTCTGTGGTCTCACCAAGTTCATATGCAGTATCTCGAATAGCGGCAATCAGATCTTCAAAGCGTGTTGGTGTCTCAAACTTTCGAGGCTCTACAAACGTTTCTTGGTCGTGCGAAATCGAGACTCGTGTTTTGGTGCCGCCAATGTCGAAATAGATGTACATAGAAAAAGAATTAAGTGTTAAGAATTAGGAATTATGGAACAAGTAATTATCGCACGTACATACCCTCCCCGTAATTCTTAATTCCTACTTCCCCTAACAATAGCACACCCCCTCCGAAGGTATTCCACTCTACCTATTCTCCAGTATCCTCCTCGTCTCCTCCTTATACGCTTCCACATCCGGCTGGTCGAACGCGTTTACATGGAGGAGTTGCGCAAGGTACATCACACTCGCCATATGTACCGCCATAAAGGCACCAAGCTCGCGAGCATCAAGCGTTGCAAGTTCGAGGTCAACATACGGCAAGTCATGGGAACGGTAGGCACTTCGGACACCGTCATAGATTGCACGCAACACATCGCCGTCCGTCTTACCATCAAGCACTGAGAGGGGGAACGTATCGTCCTGTCGGAGCACATTGTTTGTTTCCCATGCACATGGTGCTGCCACAAACGTCGTCATACGTACCTGTGGCCCGCCAAACACTAACTGACCGTGCGAATGCAAGTCAACCGACCCAACCGCAACTGCAGGTGTAATACCAACCGATTCCCCACTGGATGTGTGTTTGCCAATCGACTCAGCGAGGAGTTGTCGATACCATTTTCCAAGCGTTTCAAGCTCGGGGTGCCAGACAAACAGTTCATGTATCGTGAGGCCACGCATGTATCCACGAGCAAGGACCGATGCAAGCACCGCTGCACTGGACACTCCTTTCTCTGGCACACTTGCATGGGCACCGGCTGCAAACCCCTCGGCATACGCACGAACATCAACACCCAAGAGCGCAAGCGGCACAAGCCCAACAGCAGTCGCCACCGAGTACCGACCGCCAACCGAGTGCGGCATCGCAATATGTGTCATACCCTGCCCACTCACCGCCTCACTGAGAGCTGTGCCAGCGTCAGAGATAACCACTGTCTGCCGCGCTGCAGCTTCTTTTCCAAATACATGCTCCATAGCATCGAACAGCACACGTGCATTGGTAAGGGTTTCGGTGGTACTCCCCGACTTACTCACCACCACGAGGGCGAGCTCCTCCGGATCTAGGTGTCCTTCAATGAGTGCCTGCACATGACGAAGCACGCCAGGTTCAACAGTACCAAACGAGTAGAGGCGTGGCACACTCCGACCACCATACTGTACCGCATCCCCTCGAATCGTCTCGTACACTGCTCGTGTTCCAAGATCACTTCCCCCAATACCCACCAGCAGCACTGTTTTCAGTTTTTCTCCCAGCCGCTCGCGGAGCGCGTGCACCTCTTGAAGCACACGTTCGTCATTGCCGCACGCAAGCGCAGCCTCAGGGATTGTATACCTGTGATCACTGACCGCGTCTTGCAGTACTGCGACGTACGGAGCAAGCGTGTGCATGTCTGCTGCACACGCTGCATCATCTATGCTTGCATGATCAAAGGAGATACGCATACTATACCTGCGCCGACTCAGACTCATCTCTACCGTTTCCGTCTAATCGGCTGATGAGTGCGTGAGCTTCTTCGGCAGAATCAACCAAATGCACAAGCGAGAGATCGCCCGGGCCAATAGCGTGGTATTGCTCGAGCACCACTGCCTGGAACCAATCAATAAGCGGTTGCCAGAATTTGGTACCCACAAGCACAATAGGCACATGTGCAATTTTTTTGGTCTGCACAAGGGTCAAAAGCTCAAAGAATTCATCGAGCGTGCCGAAGCCTCCGGGAAAGTAGATATATACTTCGCTTGCAAACGAAAGCATAACTTTGCGTGGAAAGAAAAAGTGAAAGGTTTCACTGTCAGTAACATAACTGTTTAAGCGTTGCTCATGCGCAAGCTTAATGTTCAACCCCACAGAATCACCTCCCGCTTCGTACGCACCCTTGTTTGCCGCACCCATGATGCCGCCTCCACCTCCTGTAATGATGGCAAAGCCATCCTTCGCAAGCAAATACCCAAGCTTCTGCGACTCTTGATACCATCGGTCATCAGGCAATGCGCGCGCAGAACCAAACACCGTTGCAGCGAGTCGATACTTTCGCAAAAGCTCAAAGCCGGAGACAAATTCTGCCATAATGCGAAAGATGCGCCACGAGGTCAATGAGACATCTTCGTCACCTTGTTGCAACAGCTCATGTTCAACTGCTGGTCGTTTGGGATGGAACGCTTCCATGTATGGTCAGTATATCACAGGCATACACAGCACGGGCGACTCCCTACCTGGGGACAGTGCTTGATGTACCGTTCGATACTAGCAGTCAGTACAAAGCGTCCGACCACTTGCCTGCCAGTCCTTCACACCACCCGCAAGATCAACCACATGCATGAAGCCTGCCTGCGCAAGGAGTTCGCGGGCTTGACCACTTCTGTTGCCACTCCTGCAGTAGAGAGCATATGTACCTTCTTTTGGTAACCGTGCAAACTGGTCAAGAAAATCTGGCGAGGTAAAGTCGACAAGCGTTGCGTCAGGTAAGCGCCCAGCGACATATTCATCCTCAGTACGCACATCAACAAGCAGGGCGTTTCCTGCCTGAAGCAAGGCCTCAAACTCATCTGATGATACGGCAGTGTTGTGTGACATAGGCGCAGTGTTGGTTTGTTCGAGCAGTGCTGTGGTGTACTCCGGTGTGCTGGTGCCTTGCAGCAGGTAGACACCAACAGCGACAAGCATGAGTGCACCGACCGCTAGTGACGTACGCATGGTTCAGAAATTGGGTACTGAGTAAACTCCGCAAGTAGCTGCTTTCCGTACAATAGTCGCGATATCACTTCGGCATGTGCGAGCGCTCCTGTGAGTGCGTTGTGTGGCTCCGGTTCTTCAGGAATACCAACGTACTGCATGATAGCATCCAAGTTGAGTGCAGTGTGCCGCTTTACTATCGGTACAGGTGTTCCGTTGAGCACATAATGCATATATGCGAGCGTGTGCGTGTCTATCGTGCGATGCGCAAAGGGGTAGTTATACCCTGCTCGTTCACAGGCAACGCGCACGAAGTCGCGATCAAAAGACACGTTCTGTCCGGCAAAGGTCTGATCCTCAACACCGTCAGCCCACGTTAGAAATTGCGCAATAAGCTGTGCTTCAGTCTCTTTTGTATCATCGGTCGCCTCTGCCTCACTAAAGCCATTCACCGCAAGTGCGTCAGGGTCGACATGTGCCCCCTCCCATGCCTGACACTCGAGGTAGATGCGATAGTCAGGATTATCAAAATCAAGCGCACCTAAAGACAGAATGGAGTGCTTCTCATAGTTCGTTCCACTTGCTTCTATGTCGAGTACAATCATGCAGACAGTATACCAAATGTGTCTGTGTAAGCACTACAGACACACACCAAAGCGTGCCGCATAGCGTTTGCCCGCCCGATACGCCTTTGGAGCATGTTGCTCTACTCGTAACAGAAGTGCGCGCACCACCCGTGCGCGTGGAGCAAGCAGCACTACACCCAGAAGGATGAGCGCAATACCTGGCACGACCGGTGTAATTATTCCAACCAATCCACACCCAACAAACGTACACCCGTAGAAGACATGCGTGTGTTTCGATCGTGTTTGGGAATTTCTGTG
>JGI12210J13797_10026948_pt1 | contig 39425 bp, 27 predicted proteins | sample ElkSlonscriptome_3_FD_13797 | JGI IMG/M metagenome (IMG submission 13797) | reverse complement strand
CAGAAAAATACCCAAAGCAAATTCGCACTATAGTTGCCTATCACGGTCGAATGGCATTTCAAAGGGGTTTTTGAGTTTTGGAGAGCCCGTTGAATCCAGCATCGATTGGGAGGCACATGCCTTTAGACTAGTTTGCCTAATTCTTTCACCGCTCCCCGCCGCCGGCCACGATCCCTAAGCCCTCAGCGCCCTCTTTGGACGCAAATCCCCCAATTGTGAATGCCGCCCCGATCGGACCATTAACGGTGTTCGATCCTTCAGCGCGGGGTTGCGAGGAACGAGCTACCCCTGGTCACCGGATCGGGAGCGCATCTACTCCGGAGGAGTTGCGTCCTCGTGCCACAGATCATCACGAATGGCTGCCCCAGTTTGCCAAGGATATCCCCCCAGGACTGGTGCCAATGGGACGTTGTCCAAATGGATGCAATGCGCAAAGCCAAAAGGTACCAGCGCTGGGTCCGCGCCATAAGTTCTGCATTTTATCATCTCCCGGTCCTCCGAGCTCTCCTTGATACTTGTTGATGCCCATGCGCCCAAGGACTGACACGGCTGGCATGTCCCATCACCAATTGATCTGCCAACCAGTGATTGGTGGCGTTGGTTTTCTTTTTCATTTCTCGTGCGATTTCAACCTTCCAACCGACGCCACCCATACTTGAAGAGCCCCCCATTCTCTTGACGCTGAAAAACAGTCTCGGTGGGAAGCGCCTGGGATCGACGATTCCCTCCGCTTTGACAGGTATTGCACTAAACGGCGCGTTATGGCATTCAATCGTTATGGGCGACTCCCCGTCTTCATCCCCACCACCCGACCCTTCGACACCGCAACCGGCAGCCGATCCCCAGAAAGCGTCCCGTCGCGTCACCAAAGACACCACCAAGCGGGACCGGTGGATCAGTTTGGTGGTGGCTTCGGTCATCATGTTTTTTCTCGTCTTTGCCGTGATGGAGATGTCGAAGGGGTACCGGGGCGTCACAGGGACCATCGTCGAAAAAAAATTCGTGGCGGCTCCAGAGACGCAGATCACGGTGGGCGATGGGGGGTTGCGGAAGAAGGATATTCCCGGCAATTTTTACTTCATCATTCATGTGCCGCAAGATGATCAGGATTACTCCCTCAAAGTCGATCAGGTGGTGTTCGAATCGAAAGAGGAAGGAGAAGAATTCTATTTCGTCAGGCCACCCAGGCAACGGGATGCGAACTAAGTGACAACCCTGGACTGGCAAAGACCGGCACTTTCGTCGCGCTTTTGAACGTCCGGAACTTGCAACTGTCCGATTCAGTTGAGAAGTAATTCTTTCAATCATGTCTCTCACTACTCAGGAACTGACCGATAAAGTCCAGGAAACCGGCCAATGGGTGATGCCGCTGCGCAATGAAATGGGGCGCGTCGTCGTAGGCCAAAAATATCTCGTCGACCGCTTGTTGCTCAGTATGCTGACCAATGGGCACGTGCTGCTTGAAGGGGTGCCCGGCTTGGCGAAAACCCTCACCATCCGGACGTTGGCGGGTTGTCTCCAGACCGGGTTTCAACGGATCCAATTCACCCCCGACTTGCTGCCGGCGGACCTGATTGGCACGCTCATATTCAATCAGCAACAAGGCGAGTTCACCACGAAACTGGGGCCGCTTTTCTCCAATCTCATTCTTGCAGACGAAATCAACCGCGCGCCAGCCAAGGTCCAGAGCGCCCTGCTCGAAGCCATGCAGGAGCGGCAAGTCACCATCGGGGAAGAGACCTATCCGCTTCCCGACCCGTTCCTGGTCATGGCCACTCAGAATCCGCTTGAGCAGGAAGGCACTTACTCTTTGCCCGAAGCGCAGCTCGACCGGTTCATTTTTAAACTCAACATCGAGTATCCCACCCGGCTTGAAGAACGTCAGATTCTCGATTTGATGTCGACTTCCTCCCCGGATCTGACGGTGCAACCGATCGTTTCGCCCGCGCAAATCATCGAAGCTCGCAAGCTTGTGAACGAAATTTACATCGATGCCCGTGTGAAGGATTACATCGTCGATATCGTTTGGGCCACCCGCGACCCGGCTCATTACAATATCCCGCTCAGCGGCATGATCCGGTATGGCGCGTCTCCTCGCGCCACCATCGCCCTGGCCTTGGCCGCCAAAGCCACCGCGTTCCTCCACGGCCGCGCGTTTGTCACCCCGCAAGACGTCAAAAATATCGGGGCTGATGTGTTGCGGCACCGCGTCATGATCACCTACGAGGCGGAAGCGGAATCGTTGACCTCCGAAGAGATCATCACCCGGATCTTCAACGCCCTGCCCGTGCCGTGATTCCCTCGCCTAGCTCCCGGCGAACTTCCCAGCCCCCACTTTTCTCATGACCGATACCCGCGCGATTCTCGGCAAAATCCAGCATCTCGAGTTGCGAACCAAGCACCTCGTGGAAGCGACGTTTGCCGGCCAATACCACAGCATTTTTAAAGGGCGCGGGATGAATTTCGAAGAGGTCCGTCAATATCAGCCGGGCGACGAAATTCGCACCATCGACTGGAATGTCACCGCCCGGAGCGGGGAGGCTTACGTCAAGAAATTCACCGAGGAACGCGACCTCACCGTCATGCTGGTCGTCGATCTCAGCGCTTCTGGCGCGTTCGGGAGCCGGGAACTGAGTAAACGGGAATTGGCCGCGGAAGTCGCTGCCATCCTCGCCTTCTGCGCCATCCGCAACAATGACCGGGCCGGGTTGCTGCTCTTCACGAGCGAAGTCGAGATGTTCGTCCCACCTCGCAAAGGCCGTCAACACGTCCTGCGGATGATCCGTGAAATGCTCTTCCACGAACCGCGCAAGACCGGCACCGACATTCGGGGCGCCCTCGATTACGTCAACAAAGTCATGACCCGCCGAGCGGTGGTCTTTCTCCTCTCCGATTTTCAGGATGCCGACTATAAAAAATCTTTTCTGACCACTCATCAACGCCATGATTTGGTCTCGATCTCAATCGTCGATCCGGCTGAACAGGAATTGCCGCCTGCTGGCCGGTTCGTGATCGAAGACAGCGAAACTGGCGAACAATACGAGATCGACCTGCACAATCCGCATGTCCGCGACCGGTTCCGCAAGGCGTCGGGCCAACGGTCCGAGAAGTTGCACCAATTTTTTCTCCGGAACGGCGTCGATCACATCGAACTGCAAACCGACAAAGATTATCTCCCGTCGCTCCGCACATTTTTCAAAAATCGGATGCGCCGGCTGGCACGTGGCTGATGGAAGCAAATCCCGAAGATCTACGCGATATCGCGGGGCCGATCGAAGTAATGGCGCCGACGCCCTGGTGGGTTTGGCCGCTGGGCATCGCCGGGGTGATCCTGCTCGGCCTGCTCATCGCGTGGTGCTGGAAAACGTGGCGCAAAACCGCATCGCCCCCTCCGAAAACGCCGCGTGAAAAAATCGAGATCGCCCTGGCCGCAGCGGAACAAGCCATCGGGCAACAGACGCCGCACGACTTCAGCATCCGGCTCTCGGACGCGCTTCGGGTTTACATCACCGATCAACATCAGCTGCGCGCGACCCACCAGACGTCGCAAGAATTTTTGGCCTCCCTCAACGAGGCGCAATTGCCGAAGGAATCGGAGCAAGCGCTTCAACAGTTCTTGGAGCGATGCGATAATTTGAAATACGCTCGGGATGGCGGTGATGACGACGATTGCCGGGCGCTGCTCGAGGCTGCCCGCCGATTTTGCGAAGCGGACCGGCAACCCACCACCGAACCGGCCAACGCCGTCGCCGATCCCGACACGCGCAAACCGCCGCCGTTACCGTCAGGAGGCGCGCAATGAGTTGGGGCGATTACAGTCTGGCAGAACCGCATTGGCTCTGGTTACTGCTTTTGATTCCGCTCATGGCCTTGTTGCGGGGACGGCGCGGTCTGGCCCCGGCGGTGCGCTATTCTTCGACCGAAATCTTTCGCGGCATCGGGGCGCTACGCAAATCCCGGGCCGGCGCCGTGTTGACCAGCCTTTTATTCCTGACCTGGTTCGTGCTGGTGGTCGCCATGGCTCGCCCCCAAAAAACCGGCGATTACACCCAGATCGAAGCCAGCGGCATCGATATTATTCTCGCCCTTGACGTCTCTCGTTCCATGTTGGCCGAAGACTTTTTCATCGGCCAACAACGGATCAACCGGCTCGTGGCGGTGAAGGATGTGACGGAAAACTTCATTGAGGAACGCCCGAACGACCGGATCGGCATCGTCGCCTTCGCAGGTCGTCCGTATCTGGTCAGCCCCTTGACTCTCGATCATGATTGGTTGTTGAAAAATCTGGAGCGTATCGAGATCGGTCTCGTCGAAGATGGGACGGCCATCGGTTCCGCCATCGCTTCCTCTGCCAACCGGCTCAAAGATCGTGAGGCCAAATCAAAAGTCATCGTCCTCCTGACCGACGGCGAAAACAACAGCGGGAAAGTGCCGCCCGCCACCGCCGCGGAAGCCGCCGCGGCGCTCGGGATCAAAATTTACACGATTGGCACCGGCACTTACGGCCGCGCGCCTTACCCGCGCGGAAAAGATCCGTTTGGACGGACCGTCTACACCGAGATGGAAACAGAATTCGATGAGGAAATTCTGCAACGCATCGCCGAGATCACGGGCGGCAAGTATTTTCGGGCAACCGATATGAGTAGTCTGGAAGGGATCTTCGATGAAATCGATCAATTGGAAAAAACTGAATCGAAAGTGCGCGTGTTTCAGGAAGTCTCGGAACTTTTCGAATGGTGGCTCATCCCCGGACTCGCCCTGCTCGGCCTGCATGTGTTGCTGCGTGAAACCATTTTGAAACGGTTCCCATGAATTATACTTTCGGTGCCCCGCAATGGTTTTGGGGATTTCTGTTGATCCCACTCTTCGCCCTCCTCTTCTGGTGGGCGAACCGCCGGTCGCGGCAAGCCCTTGCCCGCTTCATCCCCGAACGTCTGCAGCCGATGCTGGTGGAGACGGTCAATTTCCCGATGCGCATTGCGCGGCAGGTGGTGATTCTGCTCGCCATCGCCTGTCTCCTCCTGGCGTTGGCCAAACCGCGAGCCGGTTACATCATGCGGGACGTATTGGAAAGCGGCCGCGACATTCTGGTGGCGGTCGACGTCTCCAAAAGCATGCTTGCCCGTGACATCAGCCCAACCCGATTACTGCGGGCCAAGCTCGCCGTGCAGGACCTGATGGATGCCATGCCCGGCGATCGGTTTGGCCTAATTGCCTTTGCCGGCAGCGCTTTTCTGCAAGCGCCTCTTACCCGCGATCACAGCGCCGTCTCCAACGCCGTGCAGGCGCTCTCCCCCGGTGTGATCCCGCGTGGCGGCAGCAATATCGCCTCCGCCATTCAGGTCGCCATCGAAGCGTTCGGCAAAGCGGAAGGCAACGATCGTGCCCTCGTGATTTTTACCGATGGTGAAGAACTCGATGATGATGCGGTTGCCGCCGCCGAAGAAGCGGAAGAAAAGGGCATCCGCATTTTCACCATTGGAGTCGGTTCGCCGGAAGGCAGCGAAATCCGAGTTCCCCAACCTGGCGGCGGCTACGAGTATGTCCGCGACCGATCTGGCAATCCCGTTCGCTCGCAACTGGACGAAAACCGGCTCAAAGAAATCGCCAGCACCGCCAACGGCCGCTATTTCCGGCTCGATCCCGGCATGATCAATCAGTTGGTGGCGCGCGGTTTGAAGCCTTTGAACGAAACAAGAGGAGAATCGAGCGAAGAACGAATCCCGCTCGAACGATACCAATGGCCGCTTGGCGCGGCGTTGATTCTATTGTTTCTTTGGTATGTCATGAGCGAACGACGTCGCAAATCCCGCCCCAACACCGTGGTAAGCAGCCTGCTGCTGAGCCTTGGCCTTTTCGGCTTCGGCCAGATGGCCCCGGCCCAAAACCCGAGTGACGAAGGGGTCGATCTTTATGCAAAAGGGGAATACGGCAAGGCGCTGGAAGCCTTTAATGCCCAGCGCGACATCGATCCTGACCGGGCGGAATGGAGTTTCAACGCCGGCAGCGCCGCTTACAAAGCAGGGGAATACGACCGGGCCATCTCCGAGTTCGGCGCCGCCTTGGCCAGCGACGATGAAAACCTGCAGCAGGCCAGTTATTATAATCTCGGCAACACGCTCTTCCAAAAAGGGCAGGCCGCTGAGTCGAACGACAAGAAAATCGAATTCTGGGAAGAAGCCATCGAGCAATATTCCGATGCTCTCAAAATCAATCCCGCCAATCAAAACGCCGAATACAATCGCGACCTGGTCGAACAGCTCCTCGCCCAGCTGAAGGAAGAGGAACAAAAGCAACAGGAGCAAGAAGACCAGGACCAGGAACAGCAAGAGAATCAGGAGCAGCAAGAAGAGGACGGGGAGAAACAGGATTCCGACGATCAACAAGGCGATCAAAACGAGCAGAACCAGGAGCAGCAAGGCGACCAAAGCCAGCAGCAAAAGGAGCAGCAGGAAGAATCAGATTCGGAACAGGACCAGGAAGGGCAGAGCCAGGATCAGGGCAAAAATCAGGAAGAAGATCAGGAAGGAAGCGAATCCGGCGATCAACAAGAGCAGGAGCAGAGCCAGGAGGAACAACAAGAGGAGCAAGACTCCGGCGGCGGCCAGGATCAGGAAGAATCTCAAGAGCAACCGCAATCCGGTGAAGGCGAGGATGACCAGCAGCAGGAGGGCCGCGAACAACCCGGCGATAGCGACCAGCAACAGGATGCCTCCGAGGATGGCGAGCAATCGCCCGATTCTCCACCCAACGACCAGGCTCAACAGGATGGCGAGCCCCCCCCGATTCCGGAAGATGTCGATCAAGGTGAAGGGGAACGGCCAGAAGGCGATCTTCAGGCCAATCAACAAGGCGGGCAGCCACAAGAAGCTCAAGTCGGTCCCGAAACCGAAGTGGAACGCGGCGGTCAACTTTCCGAAGCGGAAGCTCGCGCCCTTCTAAACGCCCTCAAAGGCGAAGACGACACGGTAAATCTTTATGATAAACGACGCATGCGCACCCCGGTCACTCGCGATTGGTAATCGGTCGGCCGCCTGGTTGCTGGCCCTCCTATTGCCTTTGTTCGGAAGCTTATCGGCGCCCAGAGCCGTTGCGCAGGATGAAATCAGCGGCAGCGCTGGCCTCTCGCGTAGCACGGTGGAACAAGGTTCCAGTGTTCAACTACGGATCACCATCGAAGGCACCACCGATGTCGACTCGCCCCCGCCTCCTTCCGTTGATGGTCTCTCCATTCAGTTTGGCGGGCAAAGTGTCCGGCAAAATATCATCAATTTCGAGCGGTCCAGTTCCGTCACTCTGACTTACCGAATCACCGGTGAAAAGGTCGGGAAATATCAGATTCCCTCCATCACCGTGACGGCCGGCGGACAACCGATGAAGACGCCCGAACTCGAATTGGAAGTGACGGAACCCTCCAAAGCCTCCCGAGATGCGCAACGAAAACTCTTCTTCGCCGAACTCGCCATCCCGAAAGGCACCGCTTACGTCGGGGAACTGATCCCGGTCGAGATCCGGTTCTATTACAATCGGCGCATTCGTTTTCAACCGGAACAACCGCCCGTGCTCTCCGGCGAAGGGTATACCTCGCAAAAACTGGTCGAACCTCAGATGGATCAGGAAGTAGTCGATGGCGAAGCCTACAACGTAATCACTTACAAAACCGCCATCGCCGGTGTCCGCCCAGGCACCGTCGAGATCGGACCGATCACCCAGAACGTCCTGGTAAGCGTGCCTTCCCGCCGCGGCATGCCCTCCTTGATGGATGATCTTTTCGGCCGCGACCCGTTCGGCCGCGGATTTGGCATGTCGATGAGTACCTCCCGGGAAACCGTTTCCACCGAGAAACAGGAACTCACCATCCAAGCATTGCCCGAAGCCGGTCAACCCCCTGAATTTCAGGGCGCCGTTGGCGAATTTACGATGAGTTCAACCATCCAACCGCGCCAGGGCGAAACCGGTCAACCGATCTCCGCCCGTTTCCAAATCCGGGGCACCGGTAATTTCGATCGTGTCACCGCTCCCGTGGTCGAAGAAAATGCGATCTGGCGCGAATACGATCCGACCGAACAATTCAAACCCGATGACGATCTCGGCATGCGCGGGGTGAAAACATTCGAACTGGTGATGGTCCCCAAAGAAGCGACCAACTCCATGCCCGGCGCGAAATTCGTTTATTTCGATCCGAACAAAGAAGTTTACATCACGCGAGAAACGCCGCCGTTCCCCGTCGAAATCGTCGAACGCCCCGGAGCACCAGCCGCCACGCCGACCCCGGTGGTTCAGAAGCCCACCACCCCGACTCCGTCCCCCACGCCCGAACGCGATCCGAATGAGCTCATGCCGATCCAAGTCTCCCTGGGCGACCTCGTCGGTCCGTTCGATCCCGCAATCAAATCCCGCTTGTATCTTGCCGCTAACATTGTGCCGGCTCTGCTTCTCCTCAGCCTGCTGATCTTCGGCAGCGTCCGGTCCGCCCGCTCGAGAAACAGCGAAGCCATCGCTTTACGCCGGGAAAAACAGAAATGGTATCAGCAATTGCGCACCGCGAAAAATGAACAGGAAGGGGCGCAAGCCTTCCAGCGGCTCCTCGAGCTGGAATTGCAACCGGGCGCGTTCGAGTCGGTCACAGAAAAACTAGAGGGCCAATCCCAGCTCTCCCCTGAAGAAATCGAACGCTCGAAGGCCCTGATCCATCTGCACGACCGGCTGCAATATACTCCGGGCGATCCGGGTCAAGATTGGTCGGCGGAGGATCGGGATTTCTGTCTCGCTCTGTTACGAAAACTAACGAACCCGGTCGCCACCAAAAAAGCTCCCGAGGAGGTGAATCCATGATCATTCGCGCCCTGCTCGCTGGCTGGCTTTTGATTGCCATCGCTGCCAATCTTCACGCGGCCGATCCCAAAACCACCTTCCGAGAAGCCATCGAAGCCTATGCCGCGGAAGATTTCGCCAAATCGGCCGAACTCCTGCACGGCCTGACCGATGACGACGTCTTTTCGGCTAATCTTTTTTACAATCTCGCCAACAGCCAATTCCAGTTGGGCGAACATGGGAGCGCCATGGTGAATTACGAGCGGACCCTGCTGATTGATCCCGGCCATAGCGATGCCTTGCACAACCTGGTGCTGACCCAACGGCAGCTCGGCCGACCCGTCTGGAATCCAATCGAACAATTCGCGGTCCAGCTCGGCAACGGGGTCGCTGCTTGGACGGGCGCTTTGGCTTTCTGGGTCGCGATCTTCGCTCTGGCGGCGCTTTTGTTCCGCGGCGGCCGCGGATGGAAGATCGCTCTCGCGGTGCTTGGCCTGGCCTGGGCCGGCTGTTGCACGTCTGTTTTACTCTGGCAACACAACCATCTGACCGGGCCCGATCTCGCCCTGATCATCGGGCAGGAAGCGACCGCCCGATACGCGCCTACCGAGACCAGTTCCACCGCGGGCCAAGTCCCCGATGGCACTCCGGCACGGATTCTTGCCGAACGGGATAGCTGGTTCTATACGCAGCTAGAAGATGGACGCCGACTCTGGTTGGCTGATGATCACGTGGAACGTCTCCGTTTCTAACCACCATAAGAGCCCGGGACGGAATTGAACGGATAGATCCATACTTTCGTCGGTTATTCCGGGGAGAGGCCAATCCTAAGCCGGTCCGGCGTGCGATTGCTTTATAACGATTTATCCGTCTATGAAACTCCGCTTCCCTTTCTCCTCCGCTCGCTGGACCCGATTCCTCAGTCTTTTGCCGCTGGCTGCCGCCGGCCCGCTCGCCGCTCAAACGGAATTCGAACGCAACGTCTATCCCATGCCGATGCGCTGCGACATGGCCGTGCCGGCCGATATCGATTCCGACGGCGATCTCGATATCGTCGGAGTCTGCCGCACGAAGGTCATGGGTGTGCAGATGCCCGAAGGCACCGTGCATGAACTTTTCAATGCCGAAGCCGGCGGCATGATTCACGCCGTGCCGGTCGACATGGACGGGGATGGCGACCTCGATGTGGCCGTTGCGCGTTTCGCCAATCCGCATCTTCAGGGCGACAACGCCGCAGGCCCGAATTTCACCGTCGCCTGGCTGGAGAACAGCGGCAAGATCGAGACCTGGAAGCTGCATATCGTCGATGACATGGTCCACGGCTCTCACGGCATCGATGCGGGCGATATCGATGGCGACGGCAAACCCGACCTCGTGACCGCCAATGTGATGGGACCGCATTTTCCCAAATCGGTGAGCTGGTGGCCGGGCAGCAGCGGCGAACGCCAGTTCATCCAGAAAGAAGACGCCGGCGGCCGTCCGCATTACGTCGAAGTCGCCGACCTCAATGGCGATGGAAAAGCCGATATCGCCCACGGCAGCGGCAACGGCTGGAAGGTGCATCTGCAGGGCGAGACCCCCGATGACTGGACACACGAGGAACTCGGGCAGGCGCGCGGCGGAACGAATATCGCCGTGGGCGATTTCGACGGGGACGGCGATCTCGATGTGGCCGGGGCGGTCGGACATGGCACCGGCGTGCAATGGTTCGCCAATCCGGGCTGGGAAGCCACGGTCATCGACGACACGCTCGCCGACGTCCACAGCTTCTCCGCGGGTGACCTCGATGGCGACGGCGACACCGATATTGTCGGCAACAGTTTCAAAGAAAAAATCACGCGCATTTACTGGAACGACGGTTCCGGGAATTTCACCGCTGTGAACATCGACGAAGGCAACGATCAGCAGAGTTACGGCAGCATGGTGGTCGATCTCGATGGAGACGGGAAGCTCGATATCCTGATGGGAGGCCGTCAGAGCGAGAACGCCGTTTGGTACCGGGCGAAGTGAACGTCACTTGATCGCGCGCTTCGTTGTTACTGTCAGCCGGTATCAAAATCGCCGCTTCCGCTGTTGTCGGTCATCGCCCTGCTGACCGACCTGCTTCCCGCCAATGGGGAGGGGCAAATCTCGCCGGAAAAATTTGCGCAAGCGCCAGCTATTCCTCCGTTCACGGTAACGGATGGCGCGAGGCACAGAACCGCTGCCTGGCACCGGGATGGACGTGGCAGCGGGGCGCACCCATTCGGGGGTGGGTGCCGGTTTGGTATAAAAGACTTCTAACGTCCGAATGATGTTATGATGCGAACCCCACTCGGGGCAACAGGTGAATCTCCTTTGCCAGCAGGGCGTGGACTTAGGTTGAGTCTCGCGAATGGCAGCCCCCTTGGACGCCCTTGACCTACCAAGCATTCGACTGGTATCCACGAGGTCATGCACAAAAGTCCTGTCGGCTCCCGCCCACCCCTTGAAGCGGTCATCTTAGAAGAGGGGCTGACCGCTTACCGTTGTCCCGAAACCGGAGGCCATTTTTTACCAGCAGAATCGTATTGGCGTTGGGTCATGCAACAACCTGAACGCCTCCCCCGTCTTCCGCCAGTGGAACAAGAGGCGCCTGTCGAGGAAAGTGGCGGCGAAGCCAAAATCTGTCCCGAGACTGGCACGATCATGACCCGCTATAAGATCGGGCATGGCTTTCCTTTCTCCATCGATCGCTCGATCAACGGCGGGATTTGGCTCGATGCCGGTGAATGGGAAGCGTTACGCGATCGGCAGTTTCATGATGAACTCCACCTCGTATTCACCTCGCCTTGGCAACGGGCGGTTCGGTTGAACGAGAGTGAATCCAGCTTGCGCCTCCGCTTGCGCGAACGTCTCGGTGCTGAGCTGGCAGATCGGCTCATCGCTCTCAAGGAGCAATTGGCGGATCATCCCTCCCGTCCCCAGGCCCTGGCATTTCTCATGCGAGAGGACTGACGCCCCTTCGTTATTCGGCGGATCGCCCGAACGCTTCAAAGGCATCGGGCCGAATCGTGGTGCCGGCTCCCGGCATTTCGGGCCGGCGGTAATCGCCGTCGACGACCTCAATGGGTTCCACAAAAATATTCCGAATCCACGGGATATATTCGAGAAGCGTCGAAGCCGGATGATGATAGGCGAGATGCACATGGACCTGCCCCATATCGCCAACGTGAGCGGCGACCGGCAACCGCTTCATCCATGCGGCGTGCGCCACTTCAAGGTAAGGAGTCACACCGCCCAAACGGGTCACGTCCGGTTGCGCATAATGCACCGCTTCGGCATCGAAAAATTGCTGGAACGCATCGGTGGTATAGAGTTGTTCGCCTAAAGCCAGCGGAAGACTCGTGGCGTTCGCTAGACGTCGATGCCCCGCTACATCATCATACCAGAGCGGTTCTTCGAACCAGAAAAGATCGTAGGCCTCGGCGCGCTGGCAAAACCGTTGCGCAGTTGGTAAATCCCATTTTCCATTCCCATCAACCGCCAACATGAGGTCAAGTCCGATTGCCTCGCGGACAGCTTCAATCCGCCGTAAATCCGTTTCGAATCGTGGGGAGCCCACTTTGATTTTAATGCCCCGGAACCCTTGTTCTTCGACCGCTTGCCGGGTCTGATCGACGAGGGTCGGTAACGGGAGATGCAGCCAGCCGACATCGGTGTTGTAAGCCATCAACTTCTCGGAAGTCGCCCCACCAAGAAGTCGCCAAAGCGGCTGTTCCACCGCTTTAGCTTTCAAATCCCATAAGGCGGTATCGATCGCGCAGAGCGCGAGCTGGAGGATGCCGCTCCGCCCGATCCATTGCAAAGGCGGATGACGATTCAGCTGGTAATAGAGGCGGACGACTTCCTCGGGATTCTCGCCGATCAACAACGGGGCATACACTTGGCCGATAGCTTGAGTGACGAGCCGGTCGCCTTCGAGATCGGCGTGAGTGCCGGTGAACCCGAAACCTTGCCGACCGCAAGCAGTGTCGATCCGAACCCCGACAACGCCCCAATGACTGATCGTGTGCGTGCTATCGGCGATGGTTTGTCCCGTGACAGGGACATGCAGAATGAATGGGGTAACGGAACGGATTTTCATTCGGCTTAACGATCGACGGTCACCAGATGACGCATCCGTTCGACCAACCCTTCGATCGGGATGCGTTCCTGTTGCATACTATCACGGTGGCGCAAGGTGACAGTGCCTTTGTTCTCCGGCGCATTCTCTCCGATCGTATCGAAGTCGACGGTGATACAGTATGGCGTGCCGATCTCATCCTGGCGCCGGTAACGCCGCCCGATGGCGCCGCTTTCATCATATTGCACCACCATATGCGGGCGAAGCCCCTCAACGATCGATCGGGTTTGCTCCACGATTTGCGCGTTGTTTTTCATCAATGGAAAGACCCCGCATTTCACCGGAGCCATGCGAGGGGCGAAATGAAAGATGGTGCGCGTGTCGGTCTTCCCCTTCTCATCCGTGACACTCTCTTCGTCGTAAGCTTCGCAGAGGATCGCGAGAACGGTGCGATCGACCCCAGCACTCGGTTCCACCACATGCGGAATGTATTTTTCCCGAGAGTCGTCGTCGAAATATTCGAATGATTTGCCGCTCTTCTCCTGGTGGCAAGTGAGGTCATAGTTAGTGCGGTAAGCCACCCCTTCCAATTCCTGGCGGCCGAAAGGAAAATCGTATTCGATATCGTAGGTGCCGCCTGAATAATGGGACCGCTCGGCTTCTGGCACGTCGAGGACATGCAGTTTGTCCCGGGAAAGACCGATCGCTTCGTAAAATTTCAGCCGTTCTTCGAGCCAATACTCCAGGAGTTCGAGGCCTTTGTCCGGGTGACAAAAATATTCGAGTTCCATCTGTTCGAATTCCCGGGAACGAAAAGTGAAATTGCGCGGGTTGATCTCATTTCGGAACGCTTTCCCGATCTGGGCGATGCCGAATGGGAGCTTTTTCCGGGAAGTCTCCAGGACATTCTTGAATTGGACAAAGATCGATTGAGCGGTTTCAGGACGCAAATAGGTGGTCGCATCCTCATTCTCCGTCGCGCCCACAAACGTTTTGAACATCAAATTAAAGGAGCGCGGCTCGGTCAATTGGCTGCCGTTTTCCGGATTGTAAGCGGTCGAATGCTCCACGGCTTCGGTGGTCTCACCTTCGAGCTGAAGCGACGGTGCTTTTTCGTCAGCAGATCCTTGCGCGTAAAATTGCCGAGCCACTTTGCGGGCGCTATCGGGATGTTTGCCGGCGTGAAGGAGGACGGCGAACGGCTTCTCGACCTTCCAGCCTGTCTCCGGGGAGGAAGCTCCGGTAAATCGATACAGGGTGCCGCTCTGCGGTTCGACTTGGTCGGCGCGAAATCGTTGTTTGCTGACCAAACAATCGACCATCGGATCACTGAAGGTGCCTTCATGCCCGCTCGCCTGCCAGACCCGCCGATTCATAAGGATGGAGCCGTCGAGCCCGACCACATCATCCCGTTCACGGGTCATGCGTTGCCACCAGTAATCCTTGAGGTTGCGTTTGAGTTCGACCCCCATCGGACCATAATCCCAGCACCCGTTCAACCCGCCATAGACTTCGCTGCTCTGGAAGATAAATCCACGGCGTTTGCATAGGCTTACGATTTTTTCCATTTTCACCTGTTGGGACTTGATATCGGCACTCATAAAGGAGGCTTATTGAGTGGTGGGAAATGTCGGAAAGCAAATGCAAAGTCAACGAGTCGCCAACTCTTCGAGGCGAAAGCGGGCCACGCCACCGGCCGTAGAGGAACTTGGAACAAGTTTCTGAGTGCGATACCGGAAACTGGGAACTAAAGGATTCGAGTGGGACGGCCGATTAGCTCGCACCCACTTTCAATCAGCCCCCCCACCGGTCCACCGGTCGACCTGCTTAAATCCGGCTTGACCTGACTCACTTCGCCAAGGACGTTTCCATTCATCATGTCGAGCTATCGTCCGCAAATTACCCGAGTGGAATCCGGCGGGTCCGCCGCGAGCAAAATCAAAGCCGGGAAAGAACTGATGCAGCAGGATCGATTGGAGGACGCGCTGGCTCAATTCGAGGCCGGAGTGAAAGCCGAACCGAACGATCGTAAAGCGCATCTTTTCTGCGCAGGCGTTTTGGCCAAGCTGAAACGGTGGGATGAATCGATCGCCCACTGCGAAGAGGTGCATCGCATCGACCCGATGAATGTCCAGGCACACCTGCGCCATGCCCGGGTGCTGCTGGCCAAACGGGAAATGGATGCTGCCCTGAAAGAAGTCGACACCGTGCTGCAGCTCGATGCCCAATCGACCTTGGCCTATTTCATGCGCGGCTATATTGCTTTTTCGAAACACGACTTCGAGGCGGCCCGCAACGCGTACGCGAAAGCGCTGCTGCTCAACCCTCGAATGGTTCGCGCGAGGATTGAATTGGCCCGCGTGCTGATGGCGGAATCCAAGTCCACCGAAGCGCTGAGCCAATTGGGGGCCGCGACCCGGATCGAACCCGAGAATGGACTGGTCAAAGAGGCGTTAGGCCGCATTCACGTGCTGGCAGGCGATCATGCGGCGGCCATGGATGCTTACGAACAAGCGTTCGCTCTCGGTCGTCAGGAGTCGGGAGAAGCCAACATGGGATATGCCGAAGCGGCCATTGCGCTCGGCAAATTCGAGGAAGCAGAAAAACGGTTGCGCAAGGCGGAGGACAAAGCCAAAAGCCGGATGCGGCTCCAACGGATCTGGGGCGATCTCGCTTACGGCCGGGAATTTTATTCCGATGCCGTCGACCAATATCGCGCCGCTTTGTTGCTCGCTTCGAGCGGTGGCGATCTGGAAAGCCAGTTGCTGGAAACCACACCAGCGGCTGATGATCCCGCTGGCTTGAAAGCAATGGCCGATGAGTTGCGTGGGAAGTTAGGCGAACTGCGGATGAAGGAAGAATTGGAAACATCCGCCCCCGACGTGGAAGACTAAGTTGCCGATCAGCTCGAGTGGATTACCCTCACTGGCGAGTGTCATGTCCTCCTCGAACGAGGACAAAGCGCGGGGCCACATTGATCCCTCCTCACGCTCTGCGCCCGTCAGTCCTCATTAGATCCCACTGTTTTATAAAACCAGTCGTGCTAGCTTGATCTTTTTGCGCAGCACTGTGTCGTTCAGGCGGTTACTAATACCACTCGCCCGTCGCCAGTTGCCCTCACTCATCACAGACGCTGTTCGGAGATCAAGAGCATCGATCCGCTTTAATCCTGCACCGTGATCATGATCTCAGCTCCATTCGCTTTGATTTCCGGCACGTACATTGCTTCCCCCATCACCGGTAACGCATGGTAGATGCCGGGCACTTCGGCTCGCAGGTCGTATCGCATTTCCCATTTACCTTGTGGCAATTCCGATAGAAAAAACGCGACTTTACGATCGCGCAACTCTTGATAAGCCGGTTCAGTCCGGTTGGTGTAACGTGCAGCGTCAGGATCCTGGCCGATCTCCGCATCGTCCCGCAATTCCCGGGCTCGATGATTGCCGCCACTTTGGATTTCCACACTTTCCAGCCCAGCCGGTTTGAGATCTTCGATCAAGAGATATTCATAGTCGTTCTTCGTCTCCATGGTCAGGAGCACCTCCACGCGTTCGCCGCTCTCGACCTTCTCCCCATCGCGCAAGGGTTGGCGCTCGTATTCGAGGCCATTGAGCAGGGTCGGGGTCGGGACGAGTTTGAAGTATTGCCGTTTCACAAACAGCTCATTGCCGGAAGCCGGGATAGGTTCTTCCAGACTGAAAAAGCTAGCTTCCGCTGAGAAATAGAGCGGGCGGGACTCACCGAGTTGCCGGATCCGAATGATATTCTCCCCGCTTTTCAAGTGGTCGCGGTCAATATCAAATCGGCTCGGAGCATGAAACATAGCTTCGGACGTTAACTCTTTCTCGGCAATCAACTGGCCATTCACCTCGAGGGAGAAATGAGCGGCTGACTCTAATTCATCCCCAGCCTGCAGATAATCATTGAGCGCGAGCACACAAATGGCTGTGTCTCGTGTGTTGTTCCATTGAGCGCCCCGCCGATTTTTGACCAGCCAATTCATGGTCGGCTCAACGAGGCTGTTTTCGGGATCGATTTTCATTAAGGCGCGCAAGACGAAGGCCGTCGATTCCACCGCCCCTTCCGACCACCGATACCAGCCGCGTTGTTCTCCCCAATGCGCCGTGGGAATGACGGCTGGAGCAGATTGGTTGCCGATGAGGATAGAGGCATCCGGCGTGCGATCGATGACGACCCCATTGGATAAATTTTCGATCAGAATTCCGGCCTTATCTCGTTGATTCATGGCATGCGCACTCAGGGCGAGTAAGGCGCGTGAATAGCTACTCAGTTGATCCCGACTTTCCCATAGATTCTCGAAGGCCACGCGCGCGGTTTTGCCGCCTTGATTCCCCCCGGCAGTCAGACCGTGTAACATCCAGGCTTGAAGGTCCGGACGCAACTCGGCTTCGACGATTTCTTGTTGCAAATAACGACGGCCTTGCTGAAGGGCTGATGAGTCAATGTTGATTCCGGCCTCTTTCGCGAGCGCGAGTCCCCATACGACATAAGCGGTCATGTAATGATCGCTGTCGCCAGTTTTCCACCAGCCCCAACCACCATCACCATGTTGGAAGTCATAGAGACGTTCCAGCCCTTTTCGGATCATGGCATCGAGTTCGGACAGATCGGCGGGATTGCGCTTGGCGCGAGTGTCGTCTGTGATCCCACCGAAGGTGCGGTTCATCACTGTCTCGCCGTCGAGTCCGGCGTCATTCAAGGTTTTACGCACGATAGCGGCCGGCAGAAACCGGCTCATCGTTTGTTCCGTGCAGCCGTAGGGATAATCAGCCAGGTAAGGGAGCGCATCGAGCATGGTGACCGCCAAGCTTGGGGTGATCTGAATCGTTAGCTTTTCGGAACCGGCGCGCCGGGCTTCGGGAAGGTGCATGGCGATGTCAACTTGCTCGTCGCTGACTTTACCGGCCTGGACCAACAACCGGTCGATGCCGTGTTCGAAAACTTCATAGTCACGTTTCATCGCGTCGGCGTGGTCGTTGCCGCGCGCGGTGGTGGTAATGACCGCCTTACCTGGTGTAACCGCGCGCACGTTCCAATCGACACGAACTTCACCTTGGGCCTTGACGGTCACGGACTCAGGTTTGGCGGGATCCAGCAGTTCCAGACCCTCAACGGCGATCTCGGGCCGCACATCCTGAGCGGTTTCGGAATTGTTATTGATCACCGCAGAGATGGTGGATTGATCGCCCGCAACAAAAAATCGAGGTGCCTGGAGGCGAACGATCAAAGGTTGGCGGGCGACGATGCTGGCTCTACCATCACCGACTTTACCGTTGCTGGTGGCGGCCCATGCGCGGGCGATCCAGGTGGTTGTGGAATCGGGATAAGTCACTTCCGCAAGCGCTTCACCGGCATCATCCGTGAGGATCGCGGGTTGCCAGAAAGCGGTGGCGCTGAAATCAGAACGGACCGTGACAGCGGGTTCATCGACAGCAGCTTCTTCCATCGGCATCGGTGCGGCTACGTTAGCTGTCAACATCATATCACTTTCGACCTGCTCATTTCTGGCACCGAAAGCGGCACCGGCCCCTGCACGTGCGAGGCTCGAGGTCGGACCGGATTGACCGACGCTAAACTGACGGCTGGTTTCTGCCGTGTCCAAAAATCCCGAACTGGATGATGACGCGCGATTTTCCCTTTTAAGGTCTCGTTTATTTTTGAGCCGTTCCGCGTCGGGTTTGGCAAAGGGAACGCCACTCAGACTATTATCCGATCGAACCCGTCGATGGCGTTGTTGACCAAAGAAAAATTCGCGCGGATCACCGGCGAGATCGCTTTGAATGTAACTGAGAGCTTCGTCGGACACACTCAAGGCCACTTCAGCCGCGACCGGATTACCGTCACGGTCATGAGTTTTCACTTTCACTTTACCGCTACCGCCCGGCTGCACCTGATCGGGAAGGCCTTCGACAGTGACATCGATAAAGGAGGCATCGGGCGGGACCACCACTTCTTCAAAATCCTGATAGACCAGCCGACCGCTGGTCATGGTGGCAGTTAGATAAACGTTGGGGGTCTCCCGCTCGGTAAGAGGGACCTGAAGGAGTTTTACCGTACCGGGAATGTGCACGACTTGATAGGAGTAAAGATCGTCCGCTTCTGTGGTGAACAGAACCCAGCGATCATTGGTCGGCGTGGAAAGCATGATGGGAGCGGATTGGCCGGTGCGGAACGTATCGCGATCGGCAACGATCTCCAGGCCGCCTGGATGATAGCCGATATTGGTCTCGGCATCGTTGGCGATGAAGAGTCCGGTCTCCGTTCGAATGTCGGGATGCTCCTTGCTGGTCCAGGAGATTTGGTAGTAGCCAGCTCGCTCTGGGATGAACGTAATCACGGCTTCGCCTTCTTCGTTGGTATTGATCGGCTCGGACTTGATGGATTCCTTTTCGTACCCGCGAGATTTCAGCCGCCACGGCGCGCGGTCCGGCTTGGGTGCTGGTGGAAAAATCGGGCTAGAAGCGCGGATTTGCTCGAGCTCTTGCCCAGTCACTTCCCGTCCGTCGGAGGCATACCAGATTTCGACCCATTGCGAGCGAACGAGAGTGACTTCACCCTTAGCGCTGACCGGTTGATTATTCGCATCAATGGTTTTCAAATCGACGTTCACCTCATCGCCTGGCTGACTGATGCGATGCCGGGGATCGAGGTGCGCATAATAGGGATGGCGGGTCACCCGGACGGTGGTTTCGCCCACGATTTCGCGGCGCGAAGCATCGACGACGCGCGCTTCGATACGATATTGAAAATCGCTACCGGCATTGGCAGGCGTTTCGAATTCGACGGTTACGGTGCCGTCGGCGCCGGTCTTCAATTGTTCGCGCTTGATGATCTGTCCGCCGCCATAGTGGCGATTCGATTGGCGGTTGGAGTAGAGCCATGGGTAAGGGCGGTCCGGCCACCAGACATGATGGAAATGATTTTGATGAATGAGCACTTCCACATCCGCATCGGATACTGGGCCGCCGAAATAATATTCGGCCGTAATGGTCGCCTTCACGGTATCGCCTAGAAGGTAGACTTCCTCTTCTGGAGTCTCCACACGGACTTTGTATTCAGGCAATTTATATTCTTCGAGCCGTAACAAGTTAGCACCTCCGATGTGACTCTTGTCGGTGGCCCGAAATTGAATGCGCCACATGCCCAGGGCCGCATCTTCAGGGAGGGCGAGTTCGCCCCAGGCGGAGCCGAAACGATTCAACGTAATCCTGGCTTCCGTGACCTTGTTACCGCGGCCGTCGAAAATTTCGTAATTCAGACTGCGTCCGGCTGGAATTTCATAGGCGCCTTCCTGGCTGCGTTTGACCAGTATTTTCCATTTAGCGGTATCGCCTGGCCGATAAGCACTGCGATCGGTGAAGGCGTAAATTTTCCAGTCATCGCGGCTGGGATGGTAGTTGAGATAGCTGGAGGTCACCGCCGGTCGATTATCACTGCTGGACAAAAGGAGGTAGCCTTGCTGCCGCGATTCTTCAGGCAACGAAAACACCGCCAACCCATCCTGGTTGGTGGTGGCGGTCTGCTTTTTCCACTCGGACCGGTCATGGTCTCGATGGGACTTCAACCAGAGAGAGAGGGCCCCTTTCGCGATGGGACGACCGTTTTCCGCTTCGGTCAGGTAAGCGAGCAATTGGGTAGAGGACGTTTTGGTAATGAGAACGGTGTTGGTAACGAGCAGCAACGCGCGGGCCGTTTGGCGGTTGGCTTTGGCTTCGAGGAGGTAAGCGCCCGCGGGTAGTTTTTCCAAGCCAACTTCTTTCCGGCCGGGAGCGTAGGGTGCGTCGACCTCGACAGGTTCGTTCCAGGAACGAAGGGGATCGTCGAGCTCGACGAGATCAAACCACGATTCATTATTGGGATGAATGCCTTCTAAATCCTGGGTCTGGAGATCAATCCGGTATAGGGCAAAGCGGACGGCAGCGGTGTTGCGCCAGCTAAGATAAAAATGGGGGGCGGTGTTGGGCGAAAACTGATTGGAAACCGAAAGATCAATGTGTGTTCCAGTTAATTCAGCCAAATACGATTCTGCCTGATCGTAGTAACGGGTTTCCCCCTTTTTAAACTCCTTCAAGAAACGACGGTAGAGTTCGACAGCCCGGGTAAAATCATTCTCTTGATGCTGGATCCATTGCGCATATTGGAAGAGCGCATCGTCATACCATTCACTGCCTTTGCCTGCTTGCAGCGCACCTTCGAAGGCTTCAGAGATCCGCGCTTGCTGATGGTTGTGGCTCTGCTGCGTTAACGTTATGGCGATGGCGTAATGGAGGCGCGCTTTCGCAGTCTTCTCGGTTGTCAGGCTCAAGGCGTCTTGCAGATAACTTAAGGGTAGCTGTGGCCGGGGATAGTTGGAGTAATTACGCTCCCCCTCGGGAGCGAGCGTTTGCTCGACGATATCGAGGTATTGGCGTTTGGCGGTTTCGAGGTCGGTCGAGGCCGCCCAATAATTCAGGGCAGCCTGGTAGTGCGGCCATGCAGCCGGCCAATTCCGGGAATTGCGTCGCGTCCAATGAAAGTCGCCCAGCGACTCTTGCGCTTCCGCCCAAATCGAATCGCGGGCCGCGCGCTCTTTGCCTGCTGAGACGAGGCTTTCGAGTTCGCTGCGGGCGGCCTCGAGAACCGAGGAATCGCGGCTATCGGACCCGGCAGCGGCGCGCCAGGAGGTGTCGGCAAGCCGGAATTTCAGCCAGCGTTGTTGCCGGGCTGATAAGGCGGAAGGATCGATAGATTCATAAAGTTCCAGGGCTTTGGCATATGAATGCTGGTCGTAGAAGGTCTCAGCTTGCTGCCGCGTCTCCGAGAAATCCGCAGCCGCGAATGAAGCGAGGAGACAGAGACCGGCCAAGAGGGGGTATTTCATGGGGGTCACCATACCAGAAGGAACTGAGGAATTGTAAGAGAAGTGTAAAAAGATCGTCCTCTGCGGATCATCGCCCGCACCGCGCTGAAGACCACGACCCTGGTTGGTGAGAAGGAGGTCGCCAAGTAGATGAGGCACGGATTTCTCTACGAGGTGGACTCCCAGCCGTAGAGGAACTTGGAACAAGTTTCTGAGTGCGCTACCGGAAACTGCGTGCCAAGGGAATCGAGCGGGACTGCCGATTAGCTCGCACCCATTTTCAATCAGCCCCTCGGCTCCATTCCCCGCATTTCTGATTGATTGCCCCGCCGTTAAACGGAATGGTGCCTGCCTTTCATCTGTTATGAGCACCGAGATCGCAAAAGCTTACTCACCCAACTCCGTCGAGGAATCCTGGTATGCCCAATGGCTTGCCGACAATTGTTTTCGCGCGGACGAAACATCGTCTGCCCCTGCCTTTTCCATCGTTATTCCGCCGCCGAACATCACTGGCATCCTGACGCTCGGCCATGTGCTCAACAATACGATCCAGGATATCCTTTGCCGCCGCGCCCGGATGCAGGGAAAGACCGTCCTTTGGCTGCCCGGCACCGATCACGCTGGATTGGCGACCCAGACGGCCGTCGAAAAATATCTGCGCAAAGAAGAAAAGAAAACGCGGCACGATCTCGGGCGCGAAGTATTCCTGCGCCGCACCTGGGAATGGCAGGAGAAACATGGCGGCATCATCATCCAACAACTGAAACGGCTCGGCTGTTCCTGCGACTGGTCGCGGCAACGCTTCACCATGGACGACGATTACGCACGGGCGGTGCAGCAGGTGTTCGTCGAGCTGTTCGATCGCGGTTACATTTATCGAGGCAAACGAATGGTGAACTGGTGTCCCTCCTCGCTGACGGCCATTTCGGATGAGGAAGTCATTCCAACCCCGCAGAAAGGGTTTCTCTACCACATGCGCTATGAGGTGGCGGATCAGCCCGGGCGGTATCTGGAGATCGCCACGACCCGGCCCGAGACCTTGATGGCCGATACCGGGGTGGCGGTCCATCCGGAAGATCCGCGTTACGCCGACCTGATCGGCAAAGAGGTTTGGCGCCCTTTCCCCAAGACCCGCATTCCAATCGTGGCGGATGAAGCCATCGACAAGGAATTCGGCACCGGAGTGCTGAAAGTGACGCCTGGCCATGACAAAGTCGACTTCGACATCGGCGAACGGCATCATCTTCCCATCCTGGAAGTGATCGACGCACGTGGAAAGATCGATTGCCCGGACGTTCCAGAACTCCACGGCCTCGACCGGTTCGAGGCGCGCAAGAAATCGGCGGAAATGTTGGAAGCGATGGGGCAATTGGTGAAGGCCGAGCCTTATGAGAATAACGTCGGGTTCAGCGAACGGGGCAACGTGCCGATCGAACCGCGTTTGAGTGAACAATGGTTCCTCCGCTATCCCAAGATCGAAGAAGCCCTGCAAGTGGTGCGCGATGGCCTCATTCAGTTCATCCCGAAACATTGGGAAAAAACGTACGCCCATTGGCTGGAAAACAATGTCGATTGGTGTATTTCGCGTCAGGTCTGGTGGGGGCACCGGATTCCGGTCTGGTATAAACAAGGAGAAACCCGCTGCCAAATCGAGTCACCGGGCGACGGGTGGGAACAGGATGCCGATACGATGGATACCTGGTTCTCCTCCTGGCTCTGGGCTTATGAAACCATGGATCCGGCGACTCGCGCGAAATTTTACCCGACCAGTGTCCTGGTGACCGGGCCCGATATTATCTTCCTCTGGGTCGCGCGAATGATCATTGCCGGCCTCGAATTCCTGCCGGGTCAATCGGATGCGATCGAGGATAATATTGCTTTTAAACACGTCTATTTCACCGGGTTGATCCGGGATGGGCAGGGCCGAAAATTATCGAAGTCGCTCGGCAATTCACCCGATCCGCTGGTCTTGATGGATCAGTATGGGGCGGACGGCTTGCGATTCGGCTTACTGCGGATCGCGCCGCAAGGGTCGGACATTCGCTATGACGAAAAGCAGATCGAGCAAGGCCGGAATTTCGCCAATAAATTGTGGAACGCCGCCCGTTTCCGCTTGGTCAACGGCGAACCGTCCCAGGGCCGACCGCAGTTGCAGGGATTGGAGCTCGACGCCTTTTCACTTAATATTCTTGGGCGGCTCGATGCGCTGGTTGCAGGGGTCGATGCCGCTTACGGGAGCTTCAAGTTCAGCGAAATCGCCCAGCGACTTTATGACTTTTTCTGGGGCGAATACTGCGATTGGTATGTGGAAGCGTCGAAAAGCGCTCTGGCGGAAGGGGCGTCCCCCGCTCAGCGTGAGGGAACGTTGCGGACGATGGACACGGTCTTTTATACCGTGCTGCGTTTATTACATCCTTACATGCCGCACATCACTGAAGAGCTTTGGGGCCGGCTCGGCTTCCGTGATGGTGATAAATCGATCATGTTCCATCCCTGGCCGGAAACCGGGTTGTTGACCATCCTGGACGGCCAGCAAGCGAAACAAGCAGAGGAAGCCGTGCAGGCTTTGTTCGAGACGGTAAAACTCGGCCGCAACCTGCGAGCCAACTACCGGATCGCCACGAACCAGAAAGCCCGCTTCATTCTTGCGGCTACGGAAATGTTAGGAGCCGATCGCGAACGGGTATTAGCGCAATTACTAAATGCGGACCCGATGGAAATCGCCCCCGATTATCAACCGGCGCAAGCAACCCCGACGGCGTTGACCCCACTCGGCAAACTTTACCTGCCCTTGGAAGGTCTCATTGATGTGGAAGCGGAGTTAGCGAGGTTAGACAAGGAAATCAGCCGCGTGGAGAAAGAGATCCAGACGGTTCAGAAAAAGTTAGGCAACGAGAGTTTCGTCAAAAATGCCCCGAAAGAAGTCGTGGACGAACATCGCCGACGGGAGATCGATTGGCGGGAGAAACTGCGCGAACTCCAGCAGATGCGGACGGAGCTGTCGTAGTCAACACCTCAAAGTCGCCCGCCGCAATGATGACTGGCGGCGACTTCCAGTCGAGGAGACTTTTCAGCCTTGTGGAAACGGGACGACGCCACCGCGGCAGCGCCTTATTCCCCGATACAATAGATGATCGGCCCGCTTCTAATAATGATGCGACCGTCGAGGATGACCGGCGTCGAGAGGGTGTATTGGCCTTCCAGATCATTGCGGGCCAGAAGTTCGAAGTCAGGTTGCACCTTTACCACGGCCGTCTCGCCTCGTTCGCCCACGGCGTAGAGCCGGTCGTTGACCAAAATCGGCGAAGCGCTTACCCGTCCAATCCGGGTATTTTCCGACCAGAGCTCGTCGCCTGTATCGACATCGAGCGCGGTTAATTCTCCTTTGTCACTTAACAGGTAGAGGGTCGATCCATCCGAGACCGGGGTCGGAACGTCTGGGGCTTTGCGGCTTGCATAGCTCCAGGCCAGGTGGGAGTCCGTGATGTCGCCTTGGCCACCCGCTCGATAGGCCAGCAGTGGTTGCACCCGGGTCGGTGCGAAGATCATGCCGTTGCTAACGACTGGAGAGGGGACGATGCGGAAGTTTTTCGCATTCTTGGGATTTAACCCGCCGCCGCGCCACAGTTCCTTGCCGGTCGCGGGATCGTGCCCAGTGACGTAATTGGCTCCCAACACAACGATCTGCGTCTCACCATCATGCTCGAGGAGAACGGGTGTTGTGTAAGCATCTTTCGACTCGCTCCTGGCGTCGGTCGGCCGTTCCTCCCGCCACAACACCTCCCCGGTAGCCGGGTCGAGGGCGACAAGGTAAGAGGGAGCCTCGGTGCGCATGCCGTGGATGACGGTAAACACTAATTGGTTGTCGACCAGTAAAGGGGAGGAGGCGTAGCCGAACATCGTGCCGATTTTCCCGTATTGTTCTTCCAAATCAAATTGCCAAACCGGGTTACCATCAAGAGTGAAGGCAGCGACTTGACCATTGCCAGACACCACATAGACCCGTTCGCCATCGACAACCGGTGAAGGGGATGTGGCGTTGTGCTTCATTCGTAGCGCGTTGCCGGAATCGAATGCCTGTTTCCATCGCACGCTACCGTCTTCGAGCGAGAGGGCGTAGAGGCGCAACTCATCGCCTCCAGGGCCGGTCACCCCGCCAGCACGTTGATTGGCTTTGCCTGCTTGGTCGGGTTCAGAGGGAGAGACGACGAAGACCTGATCGCCGGCCACGACGGGAGTCGATCCGCTCCAGGCGGGGAGCTCGGTTTTCCAACGGACATTTTTCTCGGCACTCCATTCGATCGGAACATTTTCGGCGTCAACGGTTCCGTCGCCGTGGGGACCGCGCCATTGCGGCCATTCCGCCAGGGAGACGGACGGAAGTCCGATCGCCATCACGAACATCCCGACCCGGCCTTGAAACGAGGAGATCCACATGAGGTGAATCAACCACGCGACGCTTGCGCTGGCAATTCAAAGTCGCCTGCCGAGAGGATGGCTGGTGATAGCCATTCTCTGATGCAGATAGAACCGGTGAGCGTCGTATCGTTGGACGCCGGAATCGAGGTGGAGCCGGCATTCATGAGGCTTGCCGGTAAGAGGTCAATCTCTCGCGACAGTTCCGCTTGCTTCCCGCCAAATCGGATACGATGGTCCGGATATGCTTTCGCAAACGGTCGAGTATGCCTTGCGCGCCGTGGTGCAACTGGCCGCTGCAGCGCCCGCTTCCTCCACGACCGAGAAAATTGCCGAAGTGACCAAGGTGCCCCCCGCTTACTTGTCCAAGGTCCTGCAAGCCTTGCGCAAAGCCGGCATCGTCACTTCGCAACGCGGTATTGGCGGCGGAGTCGTGCTGGCCAAACCTGCGGAATCCCTCACCATTCTTGAGGTGGTCAACGCCGTCGATCCCGTCCAGCGCATTCGCACCTGCCCACTCGAACTCGAAGCGCATGGACCAAATCTTTGCCCGTTACATCGTCGGCTCGACAATGCTTTGGCGCAGGTGGAACAAGCGTTCCAATCGACGACGCTGGCAGAAATCCTGGCCGAACCAACCACAAGCGTTCCGCTCTGTCATTTCCCCTGCCGAGTCGACGCGACTTAAGAGCTGGCAGCAGACCCGCCTGAACCCATTCGTCCCAAAAACGGTTGACAGCTCCCGTTGTTGAGATCAAGTCTCAACAACGCCGCCAGTTTGCCGTTTCCTAACCGGTTTCTGTGCTTTTTCTCTGCGCCATTATGAAATCAGCTCTTATTACCTTCTCCCTGTCCGCCCTCCTGATTGGTCCGCTCATCACCAACGCCCAATCAACCTCCAACAAGACGCCGTTAAGCGAATTCTCTCAGCAATTGGTGCTCCCGACCTATCAATCGCTGGCGGAACGTTCCGGAATCTTAGTGAAAACAGTCAAGGCTGTCGTCGAATCTCCTTCGGCCAAGACCGTCACTGGCGCTCGCCAAGCCTGGGTCGCCACCCGTGAGCCATGGGAAATGAGCGAAGCCTTTCTCTTCGGCCCAGTCGATACCGAAGGACATGATCCGAACCTCGACAGCTGGCCGGTCAATGTCACCGATCTCAAAAAGGTCATCAACCCCACGACCGGTCCGGAAACGCTCGACGTCAAAGCTGTGGAATCGCTATCCGAAGGCGCGCGCGGATTTCATGTGGTTGAATATCTGCTGTTTGCCGATCCTAAGGGACAATCGATTTCACCGGAAAGAACCGCGGAGCTTTTGAAGTCAGACCCGCGCCGCGGCGCTTACCTGATTGCGGCCACGGAGGCCTTGGATGCCCAGGCCGACGCTCTGCTCGCCGACTATGCCCCGAGCGGCAAAAATTTCGTCGGGGAAATTGCTAAGGCCGGAACAGGGAGCGAAGTGTATCTCACGCACGCGGCCGCGCTCTCTGAGATCGTGAACGCCATGGCGGGCATTGCCGATGAATCGTCCCAGGAAAAGTTGCTAGCCCCGGCTGAAGCAAGCGATGTCACCCTTCTCGAATCCCGTTTCAGCGGAAACACCCTCACCGATGTTCTCAACAACATCGCAGGCATCCAGCGGGCAGCCGTCATTATTCAACCCGTCCTGAACAACGAGACCCTTCAAACCGAACTGACAAAAGCGGTCAGCGATTACCAGGCGAGTGTGGAAGCCATCCCCGCGACCTTTAACCAAAAGCCGGGATCAACCAAAAGCGCCGTTGAAAAAGCAGCCGTAGCCGGTGCGGCTCTACGCGATTTGATCGAACAGAAAATCGTCCCCGCGGTGCGACAATCTTAGTCGGCTTTCCTTACGAACCGCTTTGAACCGCCGTTTACCGACGGCCCCCTCTTCCATGCGTCAATATCTGCTTCCCACCTTGCTTAGTCTGCTCCCGCTCACCGTCATGGGCCAAGTGGAAAAATCTAGCGTCAGCGAAGCCTCCCTCCTGATTCCGCTCGGCGGCGACACGACCATACCGGATGCCTCCAGCCAGGCATACAGTTTCCCGGCTCCGAATCTTTCCCCTGAGGCATTGGAACAACATCTCGAAGGTGATTTTGATTTCGAGACCCCGTTCGTCACCGCCCCAGCCGAGCATCAAGCCGGTTTGGGGCCTCGTTTCAACAACACGTCCTGCATCAATTGCCACGTTAATGATGGTCGAGGACGGCCTGACAAGATCGGCACTTCCCTCTCCTCGCTCCTGCTCCGAGTCAGTCTGCCCGGCGAGAATGCCGCGACCGGGGGGCCCAAGCCAGTGCCCGGCATCGGCACCCAACTCGCTGACCGCGCCGTTTATGGTGAAGAGGCCGATGGTCAGTTCCGGATCGAATACGAACCGGTCGCGGTCAGCTATCCAGACGGGACCCAAGTCGAGCTGCGTCGCCCGCGATACCTCATCGAGAACACCCGGGAACCGCTTCCTCCCAATACGCTCGTCAGTCCGCGCGTCGCGCCGCCCGTCTTTGGACGAGGCTTGCTGGAAGCCATTCGCCTGGAAGATCTCGAGCAACTCGCCGACCCCGATGACCGCAATGGCGATGGCATTTCCGGCCGCCTGAACATCGTCTACGATCCCGCCGAGAATGCCAAGCGGCCCGGTCGCTTTGGTCATAAAGCCGGTCAAGCTACCATGCTGGCCCAAAGCGCCTCGGCTTACCTCGACGACATGGGGATTAGCAGTCCGCTCAGTGATGATGAAGGTGGCGATCCCGAGATCGATTGGGAGACGTTAGAAGATGTCACCTTTTACTCCCAAACCCTCGCCGTCCCCGCCCAGCGCAATGCGACCGATCCGATCGTGTTGAAGGGTGAGCAACTGTTCGAAACACTCAATTGCGTCGCCTGTCATCAGCCGAGCTTCGAAACGGGCGAGCTAGCGGGCGTGCCCTCGGTTTCCGGACAATTGATTCGGCCTTACACCGACATGTTACTCCACGACATGGGAGAAGGGCTCGCCGATCATCGTCCCGAATATCTCGCGACCGGCTATGAATGGCGGACGCCACCGCTCTGGGGCATTGGTCTCACCCGCGTCGTCAGCGGTCATACCTTCTTCCTGCATGATGGCCGAGCGCGCAGTCTGGAAGAAGCGATCCTCTGGCATGGCGGCGAAGCGGAAGCCTCGAAAGAAGCGTTCATGGAGCTTCCGGCTGAAGATCGCGAAGCTGTGATTCAATTTTTGAAATCGCTCTAACATGACTCCTTGGCTCCGAAGGATTTAGCCGGTATCAGCCAAAAAACCGACATTTCTTCTCCTTCTTTTCTTGAGCAAACGACCCTGCCGGGGTGATGCTAGGCCTCATCATGAGTGCCGACTCTCTTGCTGTCTCACCGGAGGTCGACTGGCACCGATTGGAAACCGCGGAAGTCACTCGCCTCCTGGAAACGGATGCGCGTCATGGCCTCGATCCGGAGGAAGCCGCCGCCCGTCTCGAACGATACGGCCCCAATGCCATGACCGCCCGCCCGGGCGTCCCGGCCTGGCTGAAATTCCTTCGCCAATTCCATCAGCCCTTGATTTACCTGCTTCTGGCTGCCTGCGCCGTGACTGCGCTGCTCCACGAGTGGATCGATTCCGGTGTCATTTTCGGTGTTGTTCTAGTCAACGCCATCATCGGCTTTTTACAAGAAGCCAAGGCGGAAAAAGCCTTGGAAGCCTTGAGCCGCATGGTCAAAACCGAAGCCAACGTCCGGCGAGGAGGCGAGAAACGGCGCATTCGCTCCACCGATCTCGTCCCGGGCGATGTGGTCTTACTCGAAGCCGGTGATCGTGTCCCGGCCGATCTTCGGCTTTTTCACGTGCGTAATTTGCATTGCGACGAGTCGGCTCTGACAGGGGAATCACTGCCCGTGGCCAAACACAGCGATCCGCTCGAACACGACATCGCCTTGGCCGACCGGAAAAATCAAGCTTACGCCGGCACGCTCGTCACGGCGGGGCAAGCTGAAGGCCTGGTCTGGGCCACCGGCGATCGCACAGAGACCGGCCGAATCGCTTACCTCATTTCCGAGGCCACCGAACTCTCGACGCCGTTGACCCGGAAGATCGCCCAATTCAGTCGGCTCCTGCTCTGGATCGTGCTCGGTTTGGCAGGCCTGACTTTCGCCGTTGGCGTGATCCGCGGGGAATCCGTGTTCGACATGTTCATGGCCTCCGTCGCGCTCGCTGTGGGCGCCATTCCGGAAGGGTTGCCGGCCGCCGTCACGATCGTCCTGGCAATCGGCGTCGCCCGCATGGCTAAACGGCAAGCGATCATTCGCAAACTTCCCGCGGTGGAAACGCTCGGTAGTACGACCGTGATTTGTTCGGATAAAACCGGGACGTTAACCGAGAACGAGATGACCGTGCAGCGCATCTGGGCGGGGCAGCAGACTTATGAAGTGCTCGGCAACGGCTACGATCCCGCGGGCGAAATTCGTCAGAGTGAACAAGTCGTCGAGACCCATGCTCATCCCGCCCTGCTGGAATGCTTGCGCGCCGGCGTCCTATGCAACGATTCACAACTGGTGCTGGAAGAAGGGCGGCACGTGGTTGTGGGTGATCCGACCGAAGCCGCCCTTCTGGTTGCCGGAGCCAAAGCCGGGCTGCGCCATGCCGAAACCGTCGAAGCCGCACCACGCCTCGACATGATTCCGTTCGAATCGGAACATATGTTCCGCGCCACTCTCCACAGAAGCCCCACCTCCCGAATGATCTATCAGGTCGGGGCTCTCGAACGTCTGCTCGATCGATGCGATGAAATGTTGGACGCCCAAGGCGCCCCGGTCCCGCTCGAACCCAACACCATCCTCGCCGCCGCAGAAGCCATGGCAGCTGGCGGGTTGCGGGTGCTCGCGATGACCCGGCGACCTGCCGCCGACGACCAAGCCGCGATTGATCATGGCCATGTCGGCGGAGATCTCACCTTCCTCGGGTTACAAGGCATGCTCGATCCACCCCGGGAAGAAGCCATGGCCGCGGTCGCCAACTGCCGCAAAGCCGGCATCGCGGTGAAAATGATTACCGGCGACCATGCCGTGACCGCTCGCGTCATCGCCACCCGGGTCGGTCTGGCTGATCGCGAATCGGAAGTCCAATCCATCACCGGCAAAGAGCTCGACGCCATCAGCGACGAAGCCCTCCCCTTGCTCGCCGAGCAAACGGAAGTTTTCGCCCGGGTCGCTCCTGAACAAAAACTCCGCCTCGTCCGAGCCTTGCAATCGCGCGGCCATGTGGTTGCTATGACCGGCGATGGAGTAAACGATGCGCCGGCGTTGAAACAAGCCAATATCGGCGTTGCGATGGGCATCGGCGGCACAGATGTAGCTCAGGGCGCGGCGGACATGGTGTTGACCGATGATAACTTTGCCTCCATCGAAGCCGCCGTCGAAGAGGGGCGTGGCGTGTTCGATAACCTGACAAAATTCATCGTCTGGACCTTGCCCACCAATTTGGGCGAAGGTGGGATTATCCTTGTCGCCATCCTGCTCGGGTTGGCGCTCCCCGTCGTGCCGGTCCAAATTCTCTGGGTCAACATGACCACCGCCTTGCTGCTCGGCTTGATGTTGGTATTTGAACCGAAAGAAGAAGGGCTCATGAATCGCCGACCTCGCGACCCGCGCCGCCCGATTCTCACCTACCCGCTCTTCATGCGGACCGGCCTTATTTCCCTCATGATTATCGCCGGCGGATACTGGCTATTTCACCATCAGCTCAACCTTGCGGGCGAAACGGTCGATGAAGCGCGCACCGCCGTGGTCAACACCATCGTCATGGTCGAGCTCGCCTACCTCTTCGGTTGTCGGTCCCTTAATCATTCCCTCTTCACCATTGGCCTGTTCACCAACTGGCTCGCTCTGGTCGGTGCGGCCGCGATGATCGGCCTGCAGCTCCTCTTCACTTATGCGCCCTTCATGAACCGCCTGTTTCAAACCAGCCCACTCGAACCTGTCGCCTGGCTTCGCATCGGAGCCGTGGCCCTCCTCGCCTTTCTCGCGGTTGAACTCGAAAAATGGATCCGGTTCGGTGGTGGACGCGGACAAGATGTCGCCCCAGATTAGCGACCCTTTAGAATCGTAGGACCGCACCGCGCGTAGGATTCGAAACATTGCATGATGAAAAAGTTTCTCACCTTATGTATGTCCATGATCGTCCTCGGAACTTTCCACGCCGTCGCGACAGATCCAAGTAGCAAGGAAATGGAAAAAACCCACACCGTCCCCACCGGCACCTATGAAGGCACTGCCATTCGCGTGGATGACGATGAAAAAGAAATCTATTTCAAAACAGAGGACGGCAAAATTCTTGAGCTCTATTTCAAGAAAGAAACCAAACTCATGAAAGACGGCGAAAAAGTCGAGTTCGAGGTTTTGGAAAAAGGTCAGTCGCTCAAAGTGAAAGTCGAAACAAAAGGCGATCGCACCAAACCGGTTGAAGTTACCATTATTGCGGTGGACAAAAAGGAATGAGCGTTCGACCCAGTTAATTCCTCCATTTTACAAAGTCAGGGCGATGCAAATTTCGGTTTGCATCGCCTTCTCTGTTTCAAGCCTTGGCCCCAGAATGAAACCGGGGGAGCTAATCCCTAACAATAATACTGACATTCTACCGTCCAACGGGCTTCTCGGTAATTTACTGAATTTTGATCCAGTCGACTTGGAGCTTAAAGGGGCCGGGAGTTTTGTCGCCGATAAGGATGCCGATTTCCTGGACGTCGGTCGGATCGAAGGGCGGGCCGTCGAGTGTGCGACCACGGTAGCTCGGTGAGAGAGCAGCCAGCGGGATGACAACCTCCATCCATTCACCTGACTTGGTGGCGAATTCGGCGCCATAGGAAATCGGATCGTTGCGGAATTCCGCACGGGTGTTCAGGCGAAGTTGATAGGTGCGCCCATCCCCTTTGACGCGAAGATGCACCTCCGTGGCGTCGCTGAAATCCCATGATCCCTCCCGAGTCCGCACGGAGGAAAACCCACCATTATTTTCCAGGGAAAGGGTGCCGGTGAAATGGAGAAGGCCATCGCGGATCTCGGCACCGCCTTCGGAGACGCCGCCCATAACCCCGTCGTTGACGGCGTACCAAACGGGTTCACTTGGGGATGAATCGAAATTTAAAATGGTAGTCATGTGGGTGCTCCTAGGTGTCTTGCTGTCGTCGGCGCGAAGATTGACCGCCCATGACAAGGTTAAGATGAGGAAAAGAATGAGGTGAGGTCGTGGGATCATGATTGGGCCAGGGCTGGGGTCTCCTCCGTGTCAATTGCGCCTTTGGTCGCGGGCACTTTTTTGAAAAGAGTCAGCAAGGTGACGAGCAGGCAGGGAAGAAAGGTGAGGGTGATAACCGTCGAGAAAAGAAGACCGAAAAGGACGATGGCGCCGACGCCACGGTAGAGTTCGGTGCCGGCGCCCGGGATCAGGACGAGGGGGGCCAGGCCGCAGATCGTCGTGATGGTCGACATCAGAATCGGTCGGAGCCGGGTCTCGACCGACTCGCGGACCGCCGCGATGGCGGCCATACCCTTGGCGGCATTTTGCATGGTCCGATCAACGATCAGGATCGGGTTGTTTACGACAGTGCCAAGGAGAATAAGGAATCCCAGCATGGTAATCATGTCAAAGGGCTGCACAATGGCCCGTGCTCCGATGAGCGGGAGAAACCCGCCGAAAAAGTTCATGAGCCACAGACCGATTATCCCCCCGGCGATGCCGAGCGGGACGGTCGTCATGATGATGAAGGGGTAGCCCCAATGTTTGAAGATGACGACTAACAGAAGGTAAGTCATCAGGACGGCGACGATGAAATTGCCGAGCAATGCCTGGCGTGTGGCGTCGAGTTGATTGCTCGCACCGGAGATGACGACCGAAACACCGGCCGGGATCGCGCCCTCATCGCGAAGGTAGTTCACCACATCTTCCCTGACAATGCCCACGGCGGTTTCGAGGGCGACGGAGCGGGGCGGGATGATGTTGAGTGTGACCGTGCGGTTACCGTCAATGCGCCGAATGTTATCGGTGTCGACGGTTTCCGTGAGGGCTGCGACCGCCCCGACGGGAACGACCTCGCCGACCGGGGCGTAGATGGGCAGGTTGGTGATATTGCCAATCTGTTGTTCGGTGACGGCGTCGCTATAGAGGAAGATATCGATTTTATCATCGTTTAAATAGAATTCATCGACATAAGCGCCATCGGTAAGGGCAGCGACGGCGTAACCGAATTCCTCAGCGCTAAACCCGAGTTCGGCCGCGCGTTCCCAGCGGGGGCGGAGTTCGAGGAGAGGTTGACCCAGGACGAGGGAGCCGGGTTCGGAATCGATCTGTGGATTGTCAAAAACCTCGCGCGCTCGGAGGTAAGCGGTTTCGGCGACCTGATAGATTTCAGCGAGATCGGCGCCGGCGATATCGAGATTCACGCTACGGGTCCCGCCATCGTTGCTGGAGATGATGGAACCGCGGGAGCTGAAGGCGCGCATCCCGGGGTATTCGCGGAAACGGTTGGTGATGATTTCCATCCAGGCATCAATGTGCGCGGGGTCTTGCGTTTCGGAAATGATCCGGATGAGCTGGGGTTGCACTGAGATGGTGAGGTTGAGCAGGGCAGGCATCGCCGACTTGCCGCTGGAGAAATCGGCGGGATCATCATCAAGGAGCGGAACGAACTCGGCTTCCAATTCCTGGGCGATTGCCTGCATTTCGCTGAGGCTATACCCCGGAGGCGCGATCATTCTGGAAAAGGCCTTGGCTTCCTCACCTTCCGGCAGGTATTCGGCGGGCGGTGTCAGAAAAATGATGGCGCTGACGGTTGTGGCAACGACCAGAGCAAGACAGGTGATCCGCCGAATTGGTGTCCGAATCAAAAATTCAATCGCGTATAACAGCGGACCTTTGATCGGGGTTTCGTATCCGGACTTGGATTTACGCGGTTTGCGCCCGATCTCGAGACGTGCCGCAGCGGCCGGGACAATGGTCATGGCGACGAGCATCGAGGCAAAGATGGAGGCGGAGATGGCGATGGCGATATCGGAGTAGAGTTGGCCCGCCTCTTCCTTCACAAACATGACGGGGGCAAAGACCAGAATCGTCGTCATGGTAGAAGCGAGCACAGCGGGCCAGACGCCGCGCACTCCTTGCAGCGCTGCTTTGAAACGCGAGAGACCGTTGCGCCGTTCGCGCTCGATATTTTCGAGAACGACAATGGTATTATCCAACGTCATTCCGATGGCGAAGGCGACTCCAGCGAGGGATATCACATTAATAGTCCGTCCCCAGACCAGAAGTCCGATGAAAGCGGCGATCGTACAGATCGGAACACCCATCACACCGACCATGGTGGCGGGCAGACTACGGAGGAAGAGGAACATGACCGCGCTCGCGAGCACGGCGCCGATGGCGAGGTTGGTCCAGACATTTTTGATGGAGGCCTCCACGTAACGAACATCGTCCGTGGCGAGGTAAGCCTCCATGCCAGCAGGTTCCAGGACCTCCTGATTGAGATCCGTCATCATCGATTCGACGGCTTCTTTGATTTGAATAACGTTGGAGCCGAGTTCGCGACGGACTGCGAGGGTGATGCTTTGGACGCCGTTGCCGGTGGTGGTGGTGCGGAGTTCGAAATGGTCGAGGCGCACCTCAGCAAGATCGCTTATTCGAATCACGCTGTCGCCGCGGCGTGCGACGACGGTTTCCTCGAGTTCCGGGATGGATTGGTAGCGCCCGATCGTGCGGAGGAGGTAACGGCGTTTACCGCTGTCGAGATCGCCGCCTGAGGCATCACGGTTGCGACTGCGGACGGCATCGCGGACTTCGGTCAGAGTGATCTTGCGTTCGGCCAGTTTTGCGGGATCGATACGGATCTGGATCTGGCGTTCGGCTCCACCCCGCACCTCAATTTCCGAGACGCCTTTGAGCCGTTCCAGCCTTGTCCGAACGTTATCGTCGACGAAATCGCGCATCATGATGAGATCAAGACCTCGCGGATTGCCAGGGAGAGTGGTCACCCGGTAATACATGAAAGCGTTGGAGGAGAAGGAACTGGTGAACAGGACGGGTTCATCGACGTTTTCCGGATAATCCGGCACCTGACTGAGTGCGTTGTTCACCCGGATGAGAGATTCCGTAATGTCCGTGCCGAACGGAAATTCCAATTCGATGGAGGCGCCGCCGGTGGAGGCAGACGATTTCATTCGTTCAAGCCCTGGCACATTGCGGAGGTAATCCTCCTGTTCGATGAGAATTTCCTTTTCGACATCCTGCGGGGTGGCGCCAGGCCAGTCGGTTTGCACCGTGATGGTGCGCACCTCGAGGTCGGGAATCATCTGGACCGGCACACGCACCGCCGCCAGCACGCCGAAGATCAAAATGATCATGACGATGACCGTCAGAAGCGTCCCACGCTGGAGGATTTTTTCTAACATCAGGTCAGGAGGCGGGCGGCGTGGGGGATTCCGAGGGGAGAATTTCGAGGGGTTGCTCCGGGCGAAGGGTTTCGTTGCCTTTTACCACGACCTGATCACCCGCTTCAATGCCATCCAGGATTTGCACGAGTTGCCCGGTGGAACTGCCAATTCTGACGTTGCGCGGGCGGGCGATGGGCGCGCCGTTTTCGTCCTCGACCCTCCAGACCTGGACCATGCCGCTGGGAAGCCGGACGATCGCGTCGCGAGGGAGAACCAGGGTTTTGCGATCGGACGGAACCGAAAAGGTCGCGGAGGCGGACATGCCAGGGGCGAGACGACCCTGAGGATCATCCACATCGAGGCGGATCAGGAACGTGCGCGAAACCGGGTCGGGGACCATGACTTTCTTGCGGATGGAAGCGGTCAGCGGCGAATCCGGGGCGTCGTTCAGATGGACCACCACTTGACCTTCATTGGGAATGCGTTGGAGCCATTCCTGGGGAGCGCGGACGTCGAGGCGCACGTGATCAACCTCGACGAGTTCCAAAACCACCGTGCCCGTTTCCACCCATTCACCCATCTCCGTCATTTTTTGACTAATCACCCCGGCGAATGGGGCGGGGAGTTGATGGCGTGCAAGTAATTCCTTTTGTTCCTGAAGGTTTGCGGCGGTCTGGGCAACCGCGGCTTCGGCGATGGCGACCTCGGCGATGCGGGCGTCTGCTTCGGTCTGAGGGAGGGCACGGGTTCGGGCGAGCTCCCGACCTTCGTCTGCGAGCCGTTTAGTCTCCTTCAGACGGTATTCGGCTTCGCGATGGGCGCTATGGGCGCGTTCCACGGCGACTTTGGTCAGGGCTGGATCGAGCTCCATGAGCACCTGGTCGACCTCCACATGATCGCCGGCATCGACGTGGACTTTGGCGACGAGCCCAGAAGTACGGGACGAGAGGGAGGCCCGGCGTTCAGCGGTGATAGTTCCGGTAAGCCCCACCTGCTCGACGACTTGGTCAAAAACAACCTCGGCCGTGGTGACTTTTGCCGCCGACTGGGCGCAGAGCAGAGTGGGACTGCTAAGGAACAGCGAACAGGAAAGAAAAATGGAGGATTTTAAGGGTGACACCTTCGCTAGTTACGAATCGCACCCCCCTTTTGGACGTCCGAATAACTGAGACCGGGAGGGTTTCAGAAACCTTGACTTGAGGCACTCGAATCGTCTTGTCGCACGACCAAACCACCGTTTCACGGTGTAGCCGAGGGGCACAACCAGGGAATCAACTCTGACACCCCGACATCCCCCCGCGGCGCCTGCCTTCGCTACCGTTTCCAAAAAAGACAAGTCGCTTCAAAACTGACATTTCGGCCTGTGCTATACACAGCATCAATGATGAACCCCTTCTTTATCGTCTCGTTGATAAGCACCACATTTATCTGGCCGTTTCAGGCACTCTCGGAAGAATGGCCGCAATGGCGTGGGCCCAATCACAATGGCACGACCTCAGAACGCATCGAGGTGGTGGGAGGCATGGCCGACCGCCTGCTCTGGAGTGCTGAGCTGGGAAAAAGCGGCAGCCCTGTTGCTGTGGCCCAGGGAAAAGTGTTCTCGCATGGCTTCAGATGGTTTGTTTAAGTTTACCGGGAGCAGCTTGGAGCCCGTCTGGCGAATTGAGGGATTTTCCCAACAAACCTCTATGGTTCTAAAGGATGGCAACGTTTATGGAGTTGGAACTTGCATGGACTTTACAACTGGAGAAACCCATTGGGCGATTCAACCAAGACCTGAAGAAGGAGCTCTCATCTTGGCCGATGAATGGCTGGTTGTCTTGACGGGTAACGGCGAATTGATGGTCGGCCCGGCAACACCCGATGAATGGAAACCCATTCTGACCGCACAGGTTCTCGAAGGGCATAGTTGGACCTCGCCCGTCGTGGCCAAAGGAAGACTGTATGTGAGAAACACCGAGGGCACGCTCAAGTGCTTCAACGTGCGTCCGTGACTCTTGCCGCCAGTTAATAACCCAGCTTTTGCAACTCGGCAGGGTCATCAAACTCGCTTCGACTGATAGTTCCCAATTGTCAAAACATTGGCCAAAGCCGCATCATGGCCGGGTGCTTGCCTGCATTCTGCGATACTCTCTGGGACTGATCCCAAGATAGTTCTTCATGAACCGCGAAAAGTAATACTCGTCGCAAAATCCTAACCGTTCGGCAATATCACCATGGGGGGCTGTCGTCTCAAGCAGCATCGCACAGGCGCTTTCCAGAATCAGCCGGTTGAAATACTTGCGGGGCGGCATCTTGAAATGCTGACGGAATTTTCTGCGAAACACATCGTAAGTGACGCCCTGTTGTTCCGCGATCCATTCCAGATCGAAGTGATGCATCAGATTCTCTCTCATCAACTGAAGCGTCTGGTGACACCATCGCTCCTCGTCCTGAGCTGAAGCCGAATTACTAACATGAGCACGAGCCTGTGACATCAGATTTTGAAGACGGCAAATCTCCTGCAGATCACGTTCGGGCACTGTTTCGTCCTCGCCCATGGGCACCTCCATCAGGCGTTTGGCCCAGTAAGTTCCGTCTCGAAGTTCAATGATGGGAACATTTCGGTCAAGCAATCCAGACGTTTGCCATAGATCGAAGACCGGCCCCGCGAATCCGAGGAGATTCATTGAGAGCGGCTGCCCGGCGGTTGCTATGATACCATGAGCAAGGCGTGGAAAGACGATCACCAGATCGCCCGCCGCAATGGGATGACGCTCCTTCCCCCGTAAGAGCTCTCCCTCCCCTTTGATCACAATCAGAATGACATAG
>JGI12210J13797_10004692_pt1 | contig 39477 bp, 27 predicted proteins | sample ElkSlonscriptome_3_FD_13797 | JGI IMG/M metagenome (IMG submission 13797) | reverse complement strand
CCTTTTCATTATCAATAAACCTGTCAATAAGCTGACATCTTTTTAAGGGGAAGAGGGGTGAAATGCTTTTTCTGCCGAGCTTTTGAGCTGCTTGTCACCCCTTCAGGTTTGTATCCCTGTGCAAGCTGGTTACCTGTGCTTTGTCAGCATCCGTCAGCCGAACCTTTGACTTGGATCGGATTACGGGAAATTACAGCAGCTAACTCTCCTCAATTGCCTAGCCTATCGCGTTTGGCAAGGGTGTTGTTAACCAGTTTATTGGTGACAGGGGTGGTTATGGGAGTGCGATCGCTTGGTTGGTTGCAATTCTGGGAATGGAAAGCCTTTGATCACCTGATGCAATTGCGTCCCCCGGAAGGGCGAGATTCGCGGTTATTGGTGGTTGAAGTCACTGAAGCCGATTTACAATTGCCAGAACAAGAGGATAGAAAAGGCTCATTAGCCGATGGCGCGATCGCGAAACTGTTGCAGAACCTTGAATCCTATCAGCCGCGCGGGATTGGCTTGCTTATCTTCCGCGATTTTCCGATTGAGGCGCAATTTAAACAATTACGCGATCGCTTCAAGTCAGATAACCGTTTTTTGGCGATTTGTCACGCTCAAGAATTAGGGAATCAGGATTCAGGCGAAAGTATTCCTCGTCCACCAGAATTGCCAAAAAAACGACAAGGGTTTGATAATATTTTACCCGATCCGGATGGGATTGTGCGTCGTCATCTGTTATCGATGAATGTATCGGCTACATCTCGTTGTAGTGCGGAGGTTTCCATCAGTCTGTTGCTGGCATTACGTTATTTAGAATTAGAAGAAAAAAATATTAGTCCACTCGATTTTAACTCAGAGGGCAATTTACAACTGGGGCAGGTTATATTTGAGCGTTTAAAGGCATCGATGGGGGCTTATCAACGGGTTGATACTGGGGGAACTCAAATCCTAATTAACTATCGCTCACCGACAAAGATTGCCGAAACGGTTTCATTAGCTGATGTTTTGGCGGATAAATTAAACCCAGAAGTTGTCAAAGATAAAATTATTTTGATTGGCGCTCGTCATGTGAACTCTAAGTATTTTACCACACCGAACGGGGAAAAAATTTCCGGGGTAATGCTTCAGGCGCAGATGATCAGTCAGATTCTGAGTGCGGTTTTAAATCAGCGATCTCTGATTAAGTTTTGGTCTGGGTGGAAAGAGGGATTATGGATTTGGAGTTGGTCGTTTGTCGGCGGTGTTCTGGTTGTGTGCTGGCGGTTCAGGTGGTATCAAGGATTAGTTGGGGTTGGTTTAGGTGGCGTTTTGTATGGCGTTTGTTATTATCTTTTGATTCAAGGATTTTGGGTGCCTTTGGTACCATCAGCGCTGGCAATTGTCGCCACCAGTGGTTTAGTCATTGTCGGTTTTCAGGAGAAAAGATGAGGGAAGAAACCCAAGCTATTCAGGTTCCCTCCCGGTTCCCTCCCCTTGATAAGGGGAGGGTTAGGGTGGGGTCAGATCAAGGTATCGCTTTTTTTGTGAGCTTAAGTTGACACCAATGATCGATGTGCGCCCCATTGACGTGCTTTAGGGGTTGCAAATAAAGCATTTTAAGGCACTAAAGTGCCTACTACAAACAGTTTAAAATTCGGGTGACCATAAATCAACAATGGCTACCTCAAAACCGGGGAGTAAATCAGGAATCGTTAGTACATCACCATCGCCCAATATTTCTACCTCAGAGTCAGGACGATAAATTTCAACTCGACGCCGTTGCGGGTTCATCAAAATGCCCACTTTTGTTCCTTGACTTAGGAAAAATTGAACCTTATCTCTCAGCGATTTTAGGGTATCTGTTGGCGACTTCACCTCAACCATTAAATCGGGAGCCAATTCCGCAAATGAACGCGGACTTTTAGGTAACCGTTCGCGTCGAACAAAAGAAACATCAGGCGCTCTAACATTCGCACTCGGCAGATCAAAACCTGCACTAGACGCTGTCACCCGACCAAGTTTTTTAGGTCTCACCCAATTTCCTAAAACCCTAACAAATTCGGCGGCGACTTCATCGGATTCATAACCGGATGGACTCATAACTATAATTTTTCCGTCAACTAACTCCATGCGATAGTCAGGATATTCCGCTTGTAATTTCTCTAAGTCTTTGCGAGTTAGAGCCGTCAGGGACGCCATAGAACCTCCTTCCGTCTAGAGCTATAATTCTTGATCAATATAATATATCATTACGGTTAAAATTCGGGTGACCATAAATCAACAATGGCTACTTCAAAACCCGGAAGTAAATCAGGAATCGTTAACACATCACCATCGCCCAATATTTCCACCTCAGAGTCAGGACGATAAATTTCAACTCGACGCCGTTGCGGGTTCATCAAAATGCCCACTTTTGTTCCTTGACTTAGGAAAAATTGAATCTTATCTCTCAGCGATTTTAGGGTATCTGTTGGTGACTTCACCTCAACCATTAAATCAGGAGCCAATTCCGCAAATGAACGCGGACTTTTGGGTAACCGTTCGCGTCGAACAAAAGAAACATCAGGCGCTCTAACATTCGCACTCGGCAGATCAAAACCTGCACTAGAACCAGTTACTCGTCCTAATCGGCGAGGTTTAACCCAGTTGCGTAACTGAGCGGTAAATTCGGCGGCGACTTCATCGGATTCATAACCGGATGGACTCATAACTATAATTTTCCCGTCAACTAACTCCATGCGATAGTCAGGATGTTCCGCTTGTAGTTTCTCCAAGTCTTTGCGAGTCAGGGCTGTCAGAGAAGCCATAGAACCTCCTTCGGTGTATATCTAAAAATTTTTCTCAATCATGATGTTAGTATAATACTACATTGAATCCCAACTATTAAATCTAAATTTAACATGAATGCAACCCATTTATTAATTAAACCTCTACAAATTGCCGTTGCTATCAGTTGGATAATGTTGGGGTTTACCCCAGTGCAAGCTCAACCAACTGCACCACCCATTCCCAATCAACCCCCAAACCCTAACCCATTAGAAGAATTGATCTTCCTGAATCCGCCTCCCGATCAAGATGCTCCCGAGGGAACCGAAGCGTCAGGCGATCGCAATCCTTGTCCAGAGGTACTAAAACCCCTGACAGCCTTAGTTCCCGTCAGAGTAACTCAGCAAGATGAGCAAAAATTAGTATCGCTGCAAGTCGAAACAACCCAAGCGCACCCTACCTTTTGGTTTTATATCCCTTATCAACCAGAAGCCATTGTTTCGAGTACGTTTCTAATTCAAGATCGTCAAGGTAGAACCATCTATGAAACAGAGGATAATTTTGTGATTACAGATGCACCGGGGATTATTCGGATCACACTTCCTCCGACAGAACCCCCCTTAAATAAAGATGAGTGGTATGAGTGGGGCTTAGGGGTTAAAGTTAGCTGTGATGCAACGCTTCCTCCCCAACGGGATTCTACGGAAGGATGGGTAAAACGAGAGGACATTAATTCTCAATTGCAGACTCAGTTACAAAACGCCACACCCCGAAAACGCGCTATTCTTTATGCAAGGAATGGCTTTTTGTTTGATGCACTGACAGCGCTAGCGGACATGGAAAACAAGGATTTGATGCAGGAAGACTGGAGTCAGCTACTGCGTTCTGTTGGTTCAGAAGAGTTAGACGCGATCGCGACTGAACCTATTGTTGATTGCTGTAATGTAGAAGCAGAGGAAGAGGTTTCTCAATAAATAAATGACGAATGACAAGAAAACTCGTAAAATCTATATTCCACTATTTTAGCTGTGTTATATCATGTCCGATGTCCGATGAAACCCCTCCAACAAGGAGATATCCCGTAGGGTGGGCATTGCCCACCAGCCTTAATTCAGTAAGCTGTTACGCATTTAAATTGAGAATCTTCTGCCTTCTTGTACTAGCGCCAATTGCCAACCAGTACAAAGGGTGCCCAATAATAAGGCTTTTTGTTGGTTTCATTCTTACTCAAAACAGCAAGTTGAGCTAATTGTAGCGCTTTTGCCTTGTTTATACCGGGTTTCCCTAACTCTTGGTAAAACACATTCATGACAGAAGACGTGGAACTATCATTAACATTAAACAACGTTGCAACCGTACTACGCGCTCCCGCTTGCACAGATACACCAGCAATTCCTAAAGCCGCTCGTTTATCACCTTTTGCTGTTTGACAAGCACTCAGAACCAGTAATTCAATCGCACTGGGGAGATTGGCTTCTCGACTACGCAGTAACTGTTTGATTTGGTTAACATTGATATTCTGATCGTATGCCACAATATAGGTTTGCTCAGGACTAGAACTGAATACGCCATGAGTGGCGAAGTGAACCACTGGAAATGGTTGGGCATTAATTACGTCTCGTAATGCTTCCGTCTCAAATGCTTCATTCAAAAGCATCCGGTTGTTGGGAATTTCAGCGCTAATTTGTTCCAATTCCCGGACAACATAGGGGAGTGCAGCAGAATGGGGTCTTTGCTCACTTAACCCACCCATTAATAGGGAAAATTCTGATTTGTTTAGGGGTTCTGATTCTGATAGATTGAATCCCATATTTACGGCAATGCTATAGTGTTCTACGAGATACTGATTGCCGTCATAGAGAGCTGCCATGGGAACATTTTTTAAGGCTCCGTCTAAAACAAAGACTAAGGTGTCAATATTGTTGTTTTTTAGGTAAACTTCGGCGGGACGAATTAGCCAATCATAGAGTTTGCGGAAGGTGGAATCCTCATCTAACCCGGTTTTTTTTGCTTCTAAGTCTTCCCGAAGTTCCTTGATTGTACGTTCTACCTGGTCTTGTGAGACGGGATTTGTGTAGAGAATGGAATGTGAGATCCTATCACTTTTGTCGGTTGGTTTGATGTGCGATACCCAACTGGCTTGTTTGGCTTGAACGTTATGGGCTGACTTGACCTGATCACTCAATTCTTCTGTTTCTGGTAACTTGAGGATAACCTCTAATCGATCTGCCAAAATAATGGGGTATACAATAGCGGCTTTAAGATGATTTTTGGCGACAAATTTGTCAAGGGGAATGCTGGCATCATTGACGAGTTTACAGCGCAGATAGTCTTCTAGTTCTGCGACTTGTAGTTGTTCTATATAGTGGCGAGCTTTTTCCAGGTTTGCTTGAGTTGGCTGTGCATCCTGGGTGAGTAAATCAACCAATTCCCGATAAATGGGTTCGATGTTATCCCGAAATGAAAACATCACATCAGGGCGAAGACTTAATAAATCATAACGAACTTCATCCACGGTTTTTACGGCTTCTTCATACGCCGCGATCGCGTCTTCAATTTTGTCTTCTTTTTTTAGTACCCGTCCGAGTTGCCATTCCCATTTATAGGCAATATCATTGGCTTGAATATCTTCGGTTAATCGAATCGCTTTCTCGGTTAATTTTTGCGCTTCAGCCAAGGATGCTGTTGTTTCATAGAATCCCGCTAAATGACCCAATGCATAGGCTTCAGCTCGTTTATCATTCAATTGTTCTGCCTGTTTTACGGAGTAATTTAATAGGTTGTGAATCCATTGAGCCTGTGGAAATGTGCCTCGATCTTTCTGCGGTGCATACAGTTTGATTAGATTTTGGGTCAAGTTAATTTGGGCATAAATTGCTGTCCGGCTGGCGGGTAATTTATCGATTTGTGACTCCAGTTTGGCTAATTGATCCTGCTGATTTTTCAGGGACTGTGATACGTTGACTTTATCGGATGAATCCCCAATATCCGATAGCCAGGTTTGGCAATCCAGCAATAGACTGAGTTGATTCAGTTGCGCCTGGATGCGGGTGATGGGGGAAGTGGTTATTTTGATCGCGTCTTGATAGTAATCGAGTGCGGCTTTGGCTTGTTTTTCAGCATCTATTTTATCCTGGGAAATTTCCACACGCTCAAAGGCGTCTTTGGCGTGGTAATAGGCGGCGCGTGCGGTATTGCCTAAGCCTAATAAGGTTTCCGCGATCGCCTGAGCGTCTCCTACTGTTTGAACTATCTGTAAACTTTGCTGTAATACTTTCTCGGATTGGTCTAAATCGCTTAAGTTTTCTGACTGATCGGTTGACAAAAACAGAGGGAATAGGTTCTCTAACTCCTCTACATCCCCAACAACCCGAATCACATTACCCAAGGCGCGGAGGGCGGTGGCTTTAACCAGGGAATCGGGTTCAGCTTGCAGACGGTTAAGCGGGGGAATTAATGTCTTGAGTGCTTGTCGATAAAGTCCTAATTCAGAGAGGGCTAAACTTTGATGCACCTGAGTTCTAATTTCTCCGGTTTGATCACCGAGTTGAGTATAACTCTCTGTTGATTTCCGCCATGCGGTTAATGCTTCGTTGGATTGTCCTGTGGATAAAAGTAGTTTCCCGTTTACCTCCAAGGCTTGAGCCAGCAGTTTTAATCGGGGGGTAGAATCATCGGTGGAGTTCTGTAATAGGTTTAGGCTTTGGGTAATTGATTTCTCAGCATTCTGCCACTGTTCCAGGTGCTGATAAATTAAACAAAGATTACTCAATGTCATCGCTAGATTGAGTTGATCGCCAGCGGCTTCAAACTGGGCGGCGGCTTGTTGTAAGGGGATGAGGGATTGAGTGAATTTTCCGGTTTCGTATAAGTCCCGACTTTCTTGGACTAATTCTGTTGGACTCAAAGGTTCATTAATGGTTGTCTCTACTGGAGGAACTTGAGCCGCGATCGGTAATATTATGCCTGTACTTAAAAATAAGACGAACAGGATTAAACTTCTATTTTTTACCCTTCTCAATAGGGCGGTTGAAACCGCAGCTACACAAACAAAACCCGCCTGCGCGGGTTGCCAAACCCTTAATTTTCTGTTATTCCGTGTTAGCAAAGCTTGCCGAAGATAAAAACGGGATACGCTTCCCCGAATCCCTCTGCGTACCTCTGCGCCAACCTCTGCGTACCTCTGCGTTAAAAAAAATAAACCCTTCAAAATAGATTCCACTCCACCGAAAAATAGATGCCGTTTTCTTGCCATGTTCGCTCCGTAGATTCTAAATTAACTAAAGGAATACCCCAATCCAAACGAGCGCTAAAGCCACGGGATTGGAGTAATTGCAATCCCAAACCAATAGCCGCCAATGTATTTGTCTCGGGTTCCTCTGTATCCCCACTATTCCACCCCACCCCCAGATCAATAAATGGAATCAATTGCACCACCGTTTCCCATTCCGGAATTCTGACGACAGGTAGGCGAATCTCCCCAGACGCCAGTATCCCGTTATCGGTTAATAGCGCATCTTGGCGATATCCCCGGATACTACCAAACCCTCCTAATCCCAATTGCTCCGTCGGAACCAAGGGTTGATCAGCTAATTGCATATCGCCACGCAGCACCACGGTGGGTACTGCCAGGGAATTACTTGTTCTTGTACCCAAAAGCCTTACCCATTGAGCTTGTCCCCGCCAAGCGAAAAAGCGGCTATCGGGAGCATCATCCTGAATCGTGGCATTAAAGGCGTCAATGCCTAAGCTAAACTGAGAGCGGATTGCGAAGACGTGGTTACGGTTGCGCTGTGTCCATTCCTGGGAAAACCGCAACGCCGATATCGTGGTTTCTCCTTGTTCATCCGCGCCGGGAGAGAGGGGAAATGGTACATCTAAGAGCGTGGTTTCCGTGTCGGTGTGAGCCGCCGTTAGACTGAGGGCAAATTCTTGGGTTGGGGTTTGAATAATGGGTTGGCGTAGAGTGAGTTGGTAGTAACGGGAATCGGATTCGATATCGAGTTCATCAAAGGGGGATTCAATGACTTGGCTGGAGGTTGTACTATAGTTGAGGCTGACTGTGCCGTTGCGGGGATTGATGGGTAAGGTATAACGGAGATCGAAATTATCGCTACCATCGGTATTGTTATAACTGACACTCAAACTGTCACCCAATCCCAGTAAATTGGCGTGAGTTAAATCTGCACCCCGACGGAAGCTTCCGACACTAGGAGAACGGGAATTATTTAAGGAGACTTGGCTGCTGAAGGCGTCAGCTTCGATTACTTGTACGTCTAAATTATTGGTACCGGGGCGGGAACCTGCGGCGAGTTCAGCGGAGAGGGTTTGAATTAGGGGATCGAGTTCGAGGAGTTGTAGGGCGTCGATCAGGCGTTGTTCTTGCAGGGGTTTGGTGGTAGCTTGGCGTAAGCGCGATCGCACGTAGCTGGGTTTGAGTCGTTGAGTTCCGGTGATGCGGATGTCTTCCACGGTTCCTTCTACGATGCGAATGGTGATTTCTGCACCGTCTCCTGAGAACCGTTGTTGATCGCCAGGGATGAATGCGCCACTGGTGATGTAGCCGGCTTGGGTGTAGAGTTCGGTGATTACAGAACGGGCTTGTAGCAGTTGGGGAAAGGATAGGGGCGTGTTGGTGTAGGGTTGGAGTGTTTGGGCTAATTCTTCATCGCTGAATGCGGTGTTTCCGACAAAGTTAAACTGTTTGACGGTAATGGTATCTGAGTCGGGTGGGGGTAGAGATTCAGGGGGTGATTCGGGTGAGGGGCGAATCAGGGGAGTGTCGGAAGGAGTTGGTAGTGGGGTTTCTGGTGCGGTTGGGGTGGCTGGAAGGGGTGGGCGTAGATCCGCCGGGGATGGCGTGGGTGGGGTTCTGGGCTGAGTTTGGGCGAGGGTTGGAGATGAGATTAGGGTGATCCCGATGGCGGTTATCATGTAGAGACGTGCCATGGCACGTCTCGATGCAACGGGACGTTTCCTGATACTATCGGATTTGTTGTTTTCAACGCAGAGGAACGCAGAGGGAAAGCGCAGAGGTTCGCAGAGGAGGTTTGTTCGAGTCCGCGTTAGCGAAGCTTGCCGAAGGGTAGGCAGACTTTGTTTGTGTGGTTCCGCGATTTTAATCGCCCGGTCAAAAAGAGAGTGGCTCATGGCTGGCTTCCAAATACACAATAGGATAAATTTGTCAAGTCAGAGGTTTGGGTCGTCAACATCACCTCACCATTGGGCAATCTCACCCATCCTTGGGCTTCGGCGATTTCAGTTAGGGGTTCCTCATCGGCGGAATTTGCCTCCGGTGGGGTTTGAGTCTCAGCCTCCAGCGTTACCCAGGGGACTTGTGGGGTATTACTGGTAAGCGCATCGCTGGGATTGGGGGGTAAGCCGCCGCGTCCGGTATTGTAGAATTGACTACTGGCAACTTCACCCGTCTCTGGGTTGCGGTTGGCTTGACAGCCTTCGCTAATGGGGGGAACACCCGGTTGTTCGGGGAGGGGTACAGGTTGTACATCCTGGGTGTTGATAGTGGTTGTTCCGTCTATTCCCAGGAGGGAACTGGCGATAAAGTCACTCTCTGGCGTGCGACGTTCCTCAAATTGGCGGAAGCCAAACACACCTGCGGCTGTGGCGTTGATGTTACCCCCGTTTCCGGCGTAGGCGTTGGCGACAATATCGCTATTTTCGGACAGGATAGCCAGGATAAAGTCACCAGCGGTGATATCAATATTGCCTCCATTCCCATTGTTACTGGCTTCGGCTGAGATTTCGCTGTTGTGGCGCAGGATAACGGATTCATCGACATTGAGGCGAATGTTACCCCCTTCGGTTGCGGCTGTTGTGGTGATCAGATGTCCTTGGTTGGTGAGGGAAATAGAATCAGCCGTGATGTCTAAGTCTCCAGAAATTCCCGAATTACTCCCACTTACGCTTATTTGTCCGCCGTTTTGAACGGTGAGTGCTCCGGTATTAATTCTAATCCCCCTAGCGTTCCCACTACTGCGAGAATCAAAATATAAACCACTGGCAAACTGACCATTATTTGACGTACCACTAACGTCCACAGAATCAGTGGCGTTGACATCAATAATTCCACCTTGTCCGGAACCGGAAGTGGCGGCGGATACTTGTCCACCATCTTGAATAAGTAATCGGTTCGTGTCAATGGTTAACTCTCCCGCATTCCCTGCACCGGAGGAATCAAATAATAAGCGGCTAGGATTTTGACCATTGGTAGATGTACCAATTATCTGCACAGAATCAGCCGCATTGACTGTTAATTTTCCCGCTTCCCCTGTGCTGGAGGTAATCGCTGATACTTTTGCCCCATCTTGAACAATTAATCTGTTGGTGTTAATCGTTAATAGTCCTGCATTTCCAGAACCGGAAGTATCAAATAGTAAGCTGCTTAAAATTTCACCATTAGCAGACGTGCCAATTATTTGCACCGAATCCGAGGCGTTGACATCTAAGATTCCCGCCTCACCTGTGCTGGAAGTGGTGGCGGAAACGAGTCCTCCATCTTTGACAATCAATCGGTTAGTATCAATGGTTAATTCTCCCGCGTTACCGCCCTCGCCTGAACCGGACGAATCGAACAATAAGCGACTGGGGGTTTGACCATCGTTTGATGTACCAATGACTTCTACAGAATCTGCATCGATTACATTTAATTTTCCAGCTTCACCTGTGCTGGATGTGGTGGCAGACACAAGCCCCCCGTCTTTAATAATCAATCTATCCGCGTCAATTTCCAAGAGTCCAGCATTTCCAGAACCCACCGTATCAAACAGTAAACTACTAAATTTACCGTTAGCAGATGTGCCAATTACCTCCACCAAATCTGCCTCAACTTCCAATGTCCCTGCCTGACCTGTGCCAGCCGTTGTAGCGGATACCAAACCTCCATCTTTAACCATTAGTCTACTCGTAGTAATTTTTAAATCTCCAGCGTCGCCGAAACCTGAAGAATCAAACGAAACGCTACTTTGAATACCATCCTCTGATATACCAATTACTTCTACTGAATCAGTGGCATCTACTTGTAAATTTCCTGCTCGACCTGTACTAAAAGTGCTAGATGATAATAATCCTCCATCTTGTACAAGCAACCGTCCAGTATTAATTACCAAATCCCCACCATTGCCAGAACCGCTTGTTATAGCCCGTACTAGACTACCACTACCATTAATTTGTGATGTACCGATTAATTCTACAGATTCAGAGGCTTTTATAATCAAATTTCCGGCTTGACCCACACTTTCAGTACCTGTTGATATTGAGCCACCATCCTGAACAATTAACCGTCCCGTTTCAATATTTAAGTCTCCACCATCTCCAGAGCCAAAAGTAAAAGTAAATAAGCCGCTTGGCAGTCCTGTATCGACTGATCTTCCGAGTACTTCCACAGACTCGGAAGCCAATATAGTTATTTGTCCGGCAAAACCACTATTATCACTTCTCAAATTACTAGTAGCCGCAACTTCTCCGCCGTCTTGAAGAATCAACCGTTTAGTTGTAATGGTGATGTCTCCACCATTTCCAGTATTTACACTCCCAGCAAATAAGCCGCTATACAGTTCCTCAGTTGGCGCACCACTTAATTCAACAGATTCAGAGGCATTCACGGTCAAATTACCACCCTGACCCGCTCCATTCGTAACAGTTGATATTGCTGCCCCATCTCGAATAATTAATCGTCCTGTTTCAATTGTTATGTTGCCACCAGACCCAGTACCAGTAGGAATAGAAGCTAAAATGCTATCCTGACCACTGGCAGAAATACCTATTACTTCCACAAAATCTGTGGCACTTATGGTTATATTACCCCCCTGACCATCACCATTATTGAGAGCAAAAATCCTAGCCCCATCGGTTAGGGAAACAGACTTCGCATTAACATTAATATCACCACCTATACCAGAACCATTAATTTGATTATGGACAGTAACATTGTTAGAAAGAGAAAGTTTATCCTCTGCTAAAAGGGTGATATTGCCGCCATTATCAGTAGCAGTGAAAGAAGAAGAATCTACAGTGCCAGTGATTGTAATAGCGCTTCGAGAATCAAGAAAGACTGAGCCACCATTACCAACAGTACTACCCGTATCAATCCTTCCAACTTGAATGTCACCTGATAATCCATTAGGATTATACTGATTCGTTAAAAACACCAATCCATCCGGCTCAGTGATCCGAATATTCCCGTTAATTTCAATATCGGCATTTGTTGGATTTGCGCCAAAGGTAGGATTCGGGTTTAGTGTTGCAGGCAAAACCGTATTTCCTGGTATCCCTCCTGGCAATGATGTCCAATCAATCCCCGCCCGGATATCCAAGGTTGGTCTAGCACTACCATCGATAGAAACCGTCGTGCTATTATCGGAAAGCGTAATCGTTCTAAACGCTGGCTCATTATAGGGAGGCGGAGCATTAGGACTAATCGATGTCGCCCCATTATCCGCACTATCAATCTCGATATTTCCCGTAATTCTTACCCGACCCCCCGCTAAAATATGTAGAGAAGCCCCTGCATAATTCCCCAACTCAACATCATTGGCTGAAGCAATAATCGGGTCATCGGGACTTGACAAATCCCCCAAACTTCCATCTAACTTTTCAATCCGAAAATTCCCCCCACTCCAATAATGAGCATCGCCGCCCACAGTATTAGCAGAACGCAAGACCATATCCCCACCGGAATAGAACCCACTATCGGGATGATTCAAGGCAAAAATATCAACCCCCTGATTCCCTTCAACCAACAACGTGCCACCCGCCGCCGCTATAAACGGACGTTCTACACTATCCCGCACCTGCATTGTATTCTGTGCTTGTAAATTCAAATCTCCCCCAGCTTGAAGTTGACCTGTGAGAGTCAAATTGTCAGCCGATAAGGTAAAGTTTTCGCCAACTATCAAATTCCCCTGATTCACAATCTCCCCAGACTGAGACGTGCCATACTGCAAACCAATGGGAACTGTAACAGTTAGTAAAGGAGGTGCTTCTGGATTAATCGCGCTGTACTCAATGCCATTTTCAAACAAAATACTATTCGCCGTCGCCGCCACAAAGGAACCCTTAATATCCAGCCGCGCATTCTCTCCAAAAATAATCCCATTGGGATTGAGCAAAAACAGATTTGCCGCACCATTAACCCCCAATGTCCCCAGAATATCCGAAGCGTCAGTTCCCGTAACTCGGCTGAGAATATTCTCAATGGCGGCGGGATTAGCAAAATAAACCCGTTGTCCATCACGAACATTAAACTGTTCAAAACTATGAAACAAATTCGCGCCCCGACTTGCCCCACCTTCAATCAAATCCACAGGTACACCATCGATAGTACCCGGATTCACCACTGAACCTTCAGTCCCCAACGTCGCATCCGGAGTAATCTGGGCGAAAGCGGCGTTCCCCGAAAAAATACTGACCCAGCATCCAGCTAGAAGGATTGCACCACTCCTAGCGAATGAAGTTCTCGCCAACTGCCAAAAATAAAACCCTCTGCTGATAATTCCTGACATAACACCCCCTGCAAAAAGCAGTATTTCTACTGTAATTATGATTAACCCAGAACCAACCGTTCAATCGCTTCCGTAAAACTACTGAATTCAGCGATGAACAATATTAAGATTCTTGTTCGTTCGTAGTAAGCGCTTTAGCGCTATCAACACCACAGCGCCGACCATAAACCCTTTCAACAATACGACACCTCCCAATTTTGACCCTACATAATTATCTTGGGGGAGCGTACACCAACTTATGCACTCTACTCAGAATATTTTTAGACCAGTTAGAGGAGAGAGTGACCCAACCCCCTTGAGTAAAGGGCGACCCAACCTCATTGAGTGGACAGTCATTGTTACTTGATGCAAGCGGGTCGCCCCTACAGTGCCTAATTTTAGAATCGTAGGGGCGCACGTCTGTGCGCCCCTAAACAAAACCCATTGAACAGGCACAAGCTATCAATTCCTACCAAATCTCGCTCATATCTAACTCAAAACCTGGAAGCACCATCTCACCCGATAGCGTTTCCGGATTCTGCAAACACTCCTGAGAACCATCCTGACGATAAATATAAACTTGGCGTCCAGTACGGTCAATCAGCCAACCTAATTGCACACCCAACCGCACCCACTCCTCCATCTTTTTTTGTAAAGACTTTAACGTATCACTGGGAGAGCGTAACTCGACCACAAAATCTGGACAAATCGGGGGAAATTTTTGCTGCTGTTCAGGAGTCAATGCATTCCAGCGTTCTAATCGTATCCAAGCCGCATCCGGCGACATCGGGTCTTTAGTGGCACCTGGAATCCGAAAACCTGTACTAGAGTCAAAACCAATCCCAGTTTTATCCTGTTTCACCCATAAACCAAGCTGAACGATGAGAGAAAAATTGCGATTTCCCGTTTCTCCTCCCGCTGGCGTCATAATCCAAATTTCTCCCGTTTGCAAATTGCGTTCTAAGCGTAAATCATGGTTAATTTGGCACAGTTCAAAAAACTGATCATCGGTGAGTTGAATTGAGGGTGGGAGGCTCAAAACCAAAGGCGATGAAAGCATATTTATCCATTTTTTACTTAACAATTAAACCGATAATATTATTTTTCATTGTATAACAGTAGTGTAATAGTAGGGTGTGTTAGCGAAGCGTAACGCACCAGAGTAAATTAATATCTAAATTAGTAGAATAGCCGAATTCCTGGGGAGTCGGCGAATCCGGCTTGAATCGATTTGAAGTTCTGCCAGCTTATCCCAGTGTGGACGAGTCGTTGGTCTTTGGGTTTGTCTACGGTGTAGGTCATGGTTCATGATTGATGATTAAAAAGGCACGTCTGTAGGGGCGGGTTTGGGGACTTTCATTTTGTTATTGATGATAACGTTTATTCAAAACCCGCCCTGACCAATGTGTAGGAGCGGGTTTATTCCCTTCTTAGACCTGGAAACGAGGTCAGGTGAGACTATGAGGCGAAGATGTACCATGCTACCTCTGGAAACACTTCAAGGAACCTCAACCTGCACCGGGAAACAAGAAAAACTGGCAGATTCCCTCGATGATTCAGTCGTCAACATCACCTGACCATCAGGCAATCTCACCCATCCTTGCGCTTCCTCAATCACTTCCAACGGTGCATCGGTTCCAGACGTCTCCAGTGTTACCCAAGGGACTTGTGGAGTATTACTATTAAGCGCATCACTGGGACTAGGCGGTAAGCCACCGCGTCCGGTGTTATAGAATTGGCTTTGGGTTAATTCACCCGTTCCGGGATTCCGGTTAGCTTGACACCCTCTGGCTAAGTCCGCATTCAAGATATCATCGGGCAACTCAATAACCGGATTATCCCTGGTATTAATTGCCACCGTCCCATCAATTCCCAACTGGGAACTCGCCGTAAAATCACTCTCTAGCGTGTCTACATCTCGAAACAGCCGGAACCCAAACACCCCGGCGGCTGTAGCGTCAATACTGCCACCCCGACCTTCACGAGCCGTGGCAATAATATCACTATTTTCGGGTAGAAATGCCAGGACAAACTTCCCCGCCTCAATGGTAATATTGCCGCCATCCCCTGTCCCTTGAGCATTGGTGCGAATGTCCCCGTCGTCGCGCAAGAGGACTGAATCGGCAACCTGTAAACTAATATTACCGCCGCGCCCGGAAACTGTTGTCGCTGTCAGTCGCCCTTGATTATTCAGCACAATCGAATTAGCGGTAATCCCCAACGTCCCCGCATCTCCTGACCCTTGACCACTAACCGTGACATTCGCACCATTAGCAACCGTCAAGTCTCCAGTTTCAATGGCAATCCGCAAGCCACTGGCATCCCCTGACCCGCGCATATCAAAGGATACTCCACTGGACGCCCCACTAATGTCAATGGATTCGGCGGCGGTTAGTTCGAGAATTCCGCCATTCCCTACACCTGCGGTAATATTGGCGATTTCTCCTCCCTCCCCAATCACTAACCGTTGGGTATTCATCCGAAATTCCCCGGCTTGATTGGCGCTGGTCGTCTCAAAAAATAAACCCCCGGTTTCCCCCTCTTCTGAGAAACCATTAATATCCACCTGATTGGCATCGACCAAAAAACTCCCAGCTTTCTCAATTCCTGCCGTAGTTGCAGTAATTCTTGCCCCATTTTCCAGGCTCAATTGTGCTGTGGTTATTGTCAAATCTTTGGGATTGCTAAGGGCTGAGGAGTTGAATGATAAACTAGCTGAGTTTCGCAAGGCGATAGACTGTGCGGAGTTAATCGTCAGATTTCCAGCTTGTCCTGTACCATCGGTTTCCGCCGCGACGTTTCCTCTATTCTCAATCTCCACCTGCTGAGTCGTAATTGTGACATCCCCTCCTTCACCAGCGCCTGTGGTTTGGGAGAATACGTCACTGCGAGTCTGACCATTCTCAGAAACCTCCCGGACTTGCACCGATTCGGCTGCATCAACGGTTAAATCTCCCGCCCTTCCTTGATTCTGAGTCGTCGTGGAAACGGTTCCGCCGCGTTGTACCTGTAACGTTCTAGCATTAATGTCAATGTTTCCTCCCGCACCTGTGCCTTGACTCAGGCTACGGACTGTGCTAGAAGTACCATCGGCTGATGAACCCTCCACGTTGACTTCATCGGCATTCAAGGTCAAATTTCCTCCCTGACCGTTATTGGTTGTGGTGGTTGATAGGGTAGCGCCTTCCCGAAGGTTCAACTGTTCCGTCTCCACGGTTAAGTTTCCAGCATTACCTGTACCATTACTGGCGACAGACAGTTCACCGCCATTCAATTCAATGGCTTCTGCGACGTCTAGGGTTAAGGTTCCGCCTTGTCCGCTACCAGCAGTATTGGCAGATATTGTGCCTTCCTGCATGATAAACTTCCGGGCGCTGAGATTAATGTCACCTCCCCTACCGTTATCGGTTTGGCTGATAATAGTACCGTTGAGAACCGAGAGTGTGTTATTGGCAGTAAAGTTAATCGTGCCGCCTCTACCAGCCGATGAGAAGGAGTTAATCGTACCGAGGACAGACACATCTCCCGTTTGACTGCGAATTTCCGTGGTTTTACCGCCAGAAGCCCCATCGGAGACAATATCACCCAGGATAATATTACCCGAAGTGTTGAGTGCGATCGCGCCACTCTCCCCATTCCCAGAAGACGACTCTACCTTACCCGCGCTGGTATCGATAGTCCCATTATTACTGGTGAGTTCCAGGGTTCCACCCCCTAATTCACCATTCAAACTCATATCCCCAGTTGTAATATCGCCATCTTCAGTATTGAGGGAAATTCCCCCACCATTGCCATTCTCAGAGGAAGTATCTAATGTTCCTGCGGTAGTATCGATGGTGCCACTATTACTGATGAGATTGATTGTTCCACCGCTAGATACACCCGTTGAATTCAGATTACCTGTCGTAACATCGCCTTCAGCATCCAGGGTAATTGTTCCCCCATTATCCAAGTCGGTTCCCGCATCTAGCGTACCGGCGCTGGTATCAATCGCGCCTTCTCTACTGGTTAAGCTAATCGTACTGGCTGTATTAGTCTCTGGCACATTTTCTGCTGAGAAAGGAGTAATATTAATAGTCCCGGTGGTGATATTCCCTGGGGCATTAATGGTAACAACACTACCTTCACCCATCTCCCCAACACTAGAGAATAGTGTCCCATCACTGGTATCAATATTGCCATTAAAGCTGATTAGCTCTATAGTGCCACTTTCTCGTTTATCTCTGGTATTAATATCTCCTGTAATTACATCATTTTCAGCTTCAAGTAATACAGAGAGAGCCAGTATATTCCTAACATCTATATTTTCAGCGATGAGACTAATATTACCATAATTACCAAAAGCAGCTTCAGCTCCAGACTTAGCGAGGAATGCATGAACAACCGATGCTTTAATATTACCTTCACGAGCCTCCAATCTGATTGTGCCAGCATTCCCTTCTCCTGAATTAGCTGCTAGACTGCCAGCGCTGGTATCAATATTTCCTGCTTGGCTAATAATTGTCAAGTCGCCGGAATCATAGGGATTGGTTACGTTGCCAGAGTCAGCAAAAACCTCTATAGTTCCAGTAGTGATATCACCGGGAGCTTCAAGAATTACAGAACCCCCAGGAGCTGGTAATCCACTCCTTGTATTAATCTTTCCTGTGGTGATACTAGCACCAGAAATACTTACCGTTCTGCCTATTGGTTGATTAGCTGGGCTTGGGGCTACCAGAGTATTTTCTGAATTCATCAAAAAAGAGCCAACCCCATCCCCATCAGCATCGGCTCGAAACGTAATTGAGCCAGTTCCCGTTTGAAATCGCAGTTCATTATCCGTCAGAGAATCAATTCTAATATCATTCGTCGCTTCTAAAACGATATTTTGATTCCCCGGTTGAGCTTCAAGTGTCGCTTGGGTAATCGTCACCGAATTTCCGTTAAAATTGCCTGATAGAATATCCGGTAATTCCCCACCCACCCCTGGCATATCCTCCGTACTATTACTAATAATAATATTCGTCGGGTCTAACAATAACGTCCCCACAGTGCCATGAACAGCACTCAAATCCGCCGTGCCGTCATAGACTAGATTCTGCTTCCCCGACACCTCAACAAAACCACCATCACCGGAATTCAAACCGCCACGAGCATTAATATGACCATAGAATCCAGTCGTCTCATCCGCCCAAACAATCACCCGACCCCCATGACCATTGTCTCCTCCATCGGCATTGATAACAGAATCCCGACTCACAAAGGTACGATGAGCATTTAGCACTGAACCCACGCCCTGATACTCCCCACCAATCAATACCGTACCGCCACCGTTGACACCAGAAGCGTTAATAGTGGCATCAGCTAACCCAACGCTCTCTCCTAAAATCTGAATTGTGCCACCCGTATCACCCGATACATCCAGAATCCCCGACACAATAGCCGTTCCCGGTTCTGTGGGTATCGTTGTACCCGTTTCGGTTAATTCCACCTCCCCCGTTTCCGTCACCCTTAGTCCCGTTTCATCATCCACACCCATCAACAACGCCGACAACGAGGGCGGCTGAGTCGTAGGCGATTGGGGATGGGCAATCGGCGAAAGACTCCCTAACTCTCCTCCAGAACTTAACTCGACGTTAGTTTGACCCGGTATCGCAGCGACGGTAATATCTCCTTGCGGCGTAATTAACTGCCCCGTATTCGCCACCGTACCTGCCAACACTGCTAAATTCTGCCCAACTTGCAACTCACCTGCATTCACAATTGCCCCAGGTTGAACCGTTCCGTATTGTAACCCAATGGGAACTGTCACGGTGAGTAGGGGAGGGGCTTCTGGATTACTGGCGCTGTACTCGATACCATTCTCAAATAAGATACTATTTGCCGTCGCCGCCACAAAGGAACCCTTAATATCCAGCCGCGCATTTGACCCAAAAATAATCCCATTAGGATTGAGCAAAAACAGATTTGCCGCACCATTAACCCCCAGTGTCCCTAGAATATGGGAGGGGTCAGTTCCCGTGATGCGGCTGAGAATATTATCAATGGCGGCGGGATTAGCAAAATAAACCCGTTGTCCATCACGAACATTAAATTCTTCAAAACTGTGAAACAGATTCGCGCCGCGACTTGCGCCTCCTTCAATTAAGTCCACGGGTAAACCATCGATAGTACCCGGATTCACCACTGAACCTTCAGTTCCCAACGTCACATCCGGAGTAATTTGGGCGAAAGCGGCGTTCCCGGAAACAATAGTGACCCAGCATTCAGCGAGAAGTATTGCACCACTCATCGCTAATGAATGTCTTGCCAACTGCCAAAAATAAAACCCTCTGCTGGTAATTCCCGGCATAACACCCCCTGCAAAAAGCCGTATTTTTACTGTAATTATGATTAACCCAGAACCAACCGTTCAATCGCTTCCGTAAAACTACTGAATTCAGCGATGGACAATGTTAAGATTCTTGTTCGTTTGTAGTTGCGCTTTAGCGCTATCAACACCGCAGCGCCGACCATAAACCCTTTGAACAATACGACACCTCCCAATTTTGACCTTACATTAATTCTCTTGGGGGAGCGTACACCAACTTATGCACTCTACCCTCAATATTTTTAGACAAGCCTGGAGGAAAGGGCGACCCGACCTCATTGAATGGACAGGTGTTGTTATTTGATGCAAGCGGGTCACCCCTACACGGCTTCCACAGATGTTTGCTAGGATTTGTCGTTCTCTGAAACGGTGTTATGCTTCCCACTGTCACGCCACTACTGACTCAGCACAGTTCGCAATAGTGGAAGGACTTTTTGCTGCTTGGCGCTGCAACCACAGATTGATTGTGTTGCGGCTGATATTGAACAGTTCACTTGCTTTCCCTTTTTTGAGTCTATCTAACTCAATTGCTTGAATCGTTTTCTGACGAAAATCCAACCAACCTGCATATCCCCAAACCCTTGACCCAATTAAAGGAATAGAAGGCACTCATCTCACTCTGGGATAACCACGCTCGAATAAAATGCCACATCCACGAAAAATTGTCAAATCCCCGTGAACGATCAACAGAGGAAGGCAAAAAAACTGAATTTATCTGAATTGACTCCATTGAACCAAGTGCTGATAATTCTGAATTTTCCTCAACTATTCAGCTTAGATACCCAACATAATTGAAGAGAAATGACATAATTCAGCCATTACCCTTGCCTATATCGGCAACTCGGCTTACCCAATAATGCCAAAGCGCTGACTATTCTCTACCACTAAGTTGGCAGAATAGGTTAATGCATTGCCGATTTCTTTTGTTTATTGTGTTAATTGAAAGCTATCTCGTTGGAGACGATAGACGATGGTGCAAACCCTACAAAACTTCAAAAAATCCGTGCTGTCCCCCGCCGAAAAGCGCGGCAGGATTGAACAGGTTTTCAGACGCATGTTTGATCACACTTGTCAAAAACTTGAACAATTAGATGGCAAACCCTTTACTGAACAGCATTGGACTCGTGACCCAAACGGAAGCTGGATAGCTAGCGACAATAGTCAAACGCCCCAATATATTGACCGGACATTACTCAACGGTAACGTCTTTGAAAAAGTGGGAGTCAACTATGTCGCCATAGAAGGAGAATTGCCTGCGGGAATGACGTTCCAGAAATCCGGTGCTTTAGCCACAACAGAAGCCGATAAAATGATTGGTGAAAAAGGCACTCCCTTCTTCGCCACAGGTACTAGCTTTGTGATTCACCCCCATAATCCCATGGTGCCGACGGCTCATGTCAACTACCGCTATTTTCAAATTGGTGATGGTAAGCAGCCCGGTTCGTGGTGGTTTGGTGGTGGGGCAGATCTCACACCCGCCTACCTTTTCTCTGAAGATGCTGTGCATTTCCATCAAGTTCATAAACAGGTTTGTGATCAGTACGATTCGTCCTATTATCCCCGCTTTAAAACTTGGTGTGATCAATACTTTTACATCCCCCATCGGGGTGAACGTCGTGGGATTGGCGGAATTTTCTTTGACCATCTCAATCAGGGCGATATTGAACAAATTATCGCATTTGTTACTGATTGTACTGAGGCATTTATTCCTGCCTATCTGCCGATTGTGCAAAGACGCAAGGATATGGTGTTTACCGAAAAAAACAAATATTGGCAGCGCCTGGTGCGAGGACGGTATGCCGAATTTATCCTCACCGCTGACCGAGGTATTCGGTTTGGTTTAGCCAGCAATATGGTGAACTGCCAAAGTGTGTTCAACTGTATGCCTCCAGCCGCCTCCTGGGAATACGATGATCACCCTATTCCAAACAGTGAAGAAGCCATGCTTAAAGCTGTGCTGAAACAGCCTCGCCAGTGGGTTTAAGTGTAGGTAGGGTGTAGGGTGTGGGGTTTAGGGTGAGGGGTGTAGGGAAGAATTAAACCCCTGGGTTAATTAAGATCGAAATTGCTGCTTACAACGGTTGTCAAGGCATTTTTCGACATCCATTTACCCGGTTATTTTGCCCAACCGGATAGCTTCAAATTTTGTGTTGACAAAGTCTTGGCTTTGTTGTCACCTCATGAGGGTTTACCTTTATCGAACTAGCCACAAAAAATTAAAATGGATTACACAGGAATTGGTGCTATGTTGACCCAACAACTGAACTTTATACAAGCGAAACCTCAACCTAAATCCAGGAATCGCGCCAACAAGTACTCAACCGGGGTGCGACGCAACAAAGCATATTTGGCAAAAACCCAACAGAACTGTAGCGAACTAGAAATTGATATCGTCTTAGCCTGCTGTCAGATTTGTAAATACATGCTTTTTGCCGTTATCTTACTGTGCTTGTCTGCAAGCTGGTGAAGCTGGTGAAGCTTAAATAAGTTGGTGAAAATAAATCCACCTGATATTGTTTTACCAACAGTTCTCAACCATTAATAAATGACAATTATTATCGTGCCATGAACAGTATTATCTCAGACCTAAAAAGGATTATCGAAGGTGACGTTAGCCATAGCCAAAACGATTTAGCCGCTGTTTCCCAGGATTTTGGCGGTGTTATCCAAAAACAACCGTTGGTTATTGTGCGTCCACAAAACTCAACTGACGTGGCTAAGGCGGTCAACTATGCGGCGACTAAAGAATTAACAATTTCTGCCAGAGGTGCAGGAAATTCACTCAATGGTCGCTGTTTGAACCAAGGGGGAATCCTCCTAGATATGAGGAGTCTCAATCAAATTTATGAGTTGAATTCCGATGGGTTATGGTTCAAAGCTGACGCCGGAGTAACCTGGAAGCAACTTGTTAATGTTTCACTTCCCCATGGCGTCATTCCTCCGGTGTTGACGAATAATTTAAATGTTACCTTAGGTGGCACCCATGCGGCTGGCGGTTTAGGTCAATACTCCTTTCGCCATGGTTCCCAAGCTGACAATTGTCTCGCCTTGGAAGTGGTAACTGGAACAGGAGAACGAATTTGGTGTACCAGGGAAGAAAACAGTGAACTTTTTTATCACGTTCTTTGCGGTTATGGTCAGTTTGGAATCATTACTCAAATCAAACATCGACTCAGGAAATACCGCCCATTGACCCGGACTTATTTCCTTTGTTATGATGACTTAGAGCGTCTGTTGCAGGATAAAAAACACCTCGTCTTCGACAATCAAATTGATGGGTTGCAAGCGCTATTTTCTCCCTCATTACTGGGATTTTCCCGTAGCGAAGAACAGGGAATAAAACCGCTAATTCAGTGGTTTTATACACTACAAATTACCCAGGAAGTGGATTCGGTTAATGACATTAATCAAGACAAGCTTCTCTCTAGCTTGAACTTCTATCGTCATATCCACACCCAAGACATTCCCTTTGATCAATTTGTCTTACCCGTCATCGAGATCCCCCCGCCTGTCAATACCGTGAATCCCTGGATAGACATTCTCCTCCCCGAATCAACGGCGAAGGATTACATGGAGACGACGCTGAAGCGTATCCCGGCGTTTCTGGATTTCAAGAATACATTCATCGGTTCCTATTGTCTGATTTCAGATAACACCAATATGCCGATGTTCCCCTTACCGAAAGGAGAATTAATTTTCGGGTTTGGTATGTATCCGATTCTGCCTAAATCTAAACTTAAACCCGTTTTAGAACAGTTAAATAAACTTACCGATTTGGGGTTTCAAATGCAGGCTAAACGCTGCATGACCAGTTGGGTTGAATTTGACTTACCTCAATGGCGACTTCAGTTTGGAGATTACTGGAGTAAGGTTAATGAGATGAAAGGGAAATATGACCCCAATGGAATACTCAATCCTGACTTTTTCCAATACGAACCGTCGGTAAAGGTACAGACGTATAAACCGCCGATTAACCTCACGGAAACCGTGATCCCTAAATCAGCGGAACCGATTAAACGTCCTCAACCTGTTACCACCAAAGCGTCATCTCGTTTAACATCACTGCTTTCGGTTCAAGTTATCGCCTTAGCTGTGCTAACACTTCTGGTTTTCTTACTCTTGAACTTCCCCTTATCGAGTCTGACTCATCCCATTTAGAACTCATACCAGGGGTATCCATCAAATTTACCCCGACTTGAGATTACATCTAACTGAGAAAACGATTAACATCAATGGAGGATACATGAATCTTGCAGTCGTCGGTCTTAGTTACAAAACCACTCCCGTTGAAATTCGCGAAAAACTGAGCATTTCTGAAGCTAAACGTGAACAGGCGATCGCGCATCTTTGTACCTATCCCCATATTGAAGAGGTGGCGATTCTTAGCACCTGTAACCGTCTGGAAATTTATATGGTTGTCCTGGAGATGGATCAGGCAATTCGAGAGGTAACAGAGTTTCTGGCTCAACAGGGTCAATTGCCATTTCATCAACTCTATCAACACCTCTTTATTCTACGGCAACAGGATGTGCTAAGACATCTGATGCAGGTGGCTTCGGGTTTAGATAGTCTGGTATTAGGAGAAGGACAAATTCTCGCTCAAGTCAAACATACCTACAAATTAGGTCAACAGTACAACGGGATCAAATGTATCCTCAATCAGTTATTTAAACACGCCATTACAGCGGCAAAACGGGTGCGAACTGAGACAAAAATTGGTACGGGTGCGGTTTCAATTAGCTCAGCAGCGGTTGAGTTAGCCCAACTCAAAGTTACTAATTTATCCACTTGCCAAGTCACCCTTGTTGGTGCCGGAAAAATGGCGCGACGGCTGGTACAACATCTATTGGCTAAAGGGGTGACGCAGATTTCCATTGTGAATCGTTCTCTGGAAGGCGCTAAAGTATTTGCCAATCAGTTTAGTGAAGCCAATTTATCCTGTTATTCCCTGGCTGAAATGATGTCTGTTATTGCCAAATCGGATATCGTTTTTACCAGTACCGCCGCTACAGAACCCCTAGTTAATCGAGCCAAACTTGCCACCGTTTTAGCACCGAATCAGCCATTAATGCTGTTCGATATATCTGTTCCCCGCAACGTCGATGCTGATGTGAATCAACTGGATCACATTCAGGTCTTTAATGTAGATGATTTGCAGACGGTTGTGACTCAAAATCAAGACTATCGTCAGCAAATGGCAATCGAGGCGCAACGGCTGATTGAAGCTGAAGTAGAAGCCTTTGGTGCTTGGTGGCGCTCACGAGAAACGGTGTCTACAATTAGCTGTTTACGCAAAAAAGCCGAAACCATTCGGGAGCAAGAGTTAGAAAAAGCTTTGTCTCGCTTAGGGTCAGAATTTGGTAAAAAACATCAAGAAGTGATTGAGGCATTAACGCGAGGAATTGTTAACAAACTGCTTCACGAACCAATGGTACAACTACGGACACAGCCAGATTTAGAAGCCCAGCGCCTTGCTATCAGTACGTTGCAAGTTTTGTTTAATCTAGAGCCAGGAAACTCTAACTATACTTCGGTTACTAAAGTTCCCTACAGTCAGTGAATAAATTTTTATTCCGAATAACCGACAATAAACAATTGCTACGTTTTCGATTTTTAGCCAACCAAGTTTCACCCTTTGTTCAGGATTATCCTTGAATTCTGAAGCCAGGACTGCCTTTATCCATGTAGGAGGAACTCAGAATGTTAAAGAACTTTTGGTACGTTTGTGAATTCAGTTCAGCCGTCACCCAGAAACCCAAACAAATCTTGATGTTAAATCAGCGATTTGTCCTCTACCGCAACCCTGACGGGCAAGTTGTCGCGTTGAAAGACCAATGTCCCCACCGAGGCGCGGCTCTTTCCCTGGGTTGGGTTGAGGATGGTTGTCTCCGTTGTCCGTATCATGGATGGAAGTTTCAAGCCGATGGTAAATGTATTGATATTCCCGCCAATGCACCCGAAATTCCTATTCCTAAAAAAGCCCGTGTAGATAGTTACTCAGTCCAAGAAAAATATGGTATAGTCTGGCTCTTTTATGGTAATTTGCCACCAGAAAAACGTCCGCCTATTCCCTACTTGCCAGAGTTTACCGATCCGAAAATGCGCTCTATTGTTGCGGATATTAAGGTTAATACTCACTACACTCGCGTCATTGAAAATGCACTAGACTTAGCCCATGTCTATATTGTTCATGGTAATTCAGTCGGCGCGGGACTCACGGAAAATCCCCGAATTGAAACCTATCAGGTTCACGAAGAAGAATGGGGCATTCGTGCTACAACTAAATTTGTCAACTTCACTAAACCCAAAGGCTTATTTCGACCGTTCTTTCGCGCTAAACGTACCGAGTTAACTACAACGACGAGCTTTTATTTACCCAATATTACTAAAGTTGAAGTTGATTTTGGTCGCGGTAAACTGATTAATTATGCCGCTCATCTGCCCATTGATAATCAGACAACGCTGAGCAAGCGAATTCAATTTCGTAACTTCTTTACCTACCCTTGGGCAGATGGTTTATGTCGGAATTATCTACACAGAGTTTCTCAGGAAGATAGTCGGGTTAGCGAGTCTCAATATCCCCAAGCGATACCCGAAAATTTATCCGCAGATGTTCATATTCCTAGCGATGCGTTGTCCCTGGCTTATCGAAAACTTCGCCAACAGTATTTAGCCATGGGTTGGGGATTAGATGCGAATCCGAGTCATGTCAAGAATGGGAATGGACATTCGGTGTTACCCGATTCGCCAGCATTTGTTAATTTCTCCAGCTAACTCAGTTCCCTTTTTTGAAATAATTTGGAGTCAACGATGTTAAAGAACTTTTGGTACGCTTGTGAATTTAGTTCAGCTATCACCCAGAAACCCAAACAAATCTTGATGTTAAATCAGCGATTTGTCCTCTACCGCAATACTCACGGACAAGTCGTCGCGCTAAATGACCAATGTCCCCACCGAGGTGCGGCTCTTTCCCTGGGTTGGGTTGACAATAACTGTCTGCGTTGTCCCTATCATGGATGGAAATTTCAAGCCGATGGTAAATGCATTGATATTCCCGCCAATGCACCCGAAATGCCTATCCCCAAGAAAGCGCGTGTTGATAGTTACCCAGTGCAAGAAAAATATGGATTTGTTTGGCTCTTTTATGGGGATTTACCCCCAGAACAACGTCCACCTTTACCCACACTTCCCGACTCCATTTTCGCCAACTTGCATCCCGTCGAGTACGAGTGTACCGAAAATGCCAACTATGCTCGGATCATGGAAATTAATATGGACTTTGCCCATGTTATTGCCGTTCACAAGCAATCCTTTGGTCAACGCATTCCCTTGCATAAAACGATTGAGTATCAGGTTGAGGAAGATGCTTGGAGTGGAGTGGCGACTGTGAATTACGAATCCTTGGGTAACTCCAAGAGTGTGTTGAATTTTTTACTCGGAGGGCGTCCGCAACTCACCACGAGACTGAGCTTTTTCTTACCCAATGTTACCCTATCGGAAATTAGTATCGGTCGCGGCGGAGCGTTTGACATCAAGCTGATTGTTTTAATTGCTCACCTACCCATTGATGAAGAAACCACGGTTGTTAAACGCATCTTTTATCGCAATTTTATCCGTTTCCCCTGGTTGGATGGCTTGTTCCGGAAACTGGATAGTAAACTAACTGAAGAAGATGCCGTAATTGTCACCAGTTTATCCCCTAAATCAATGCCAAAACTCTCCGAAGAACTTCACGTTGCGGCTGATGCATTGGGTTTGGCTTATCGGAAACTGCGGCAAAAATATCTGGCGATGGGTTGGGGTTTAGAGTCTACTGAGAAACCCTTCGACAAAGCCAATGAACCTCTAGCCACACCCTCTGATATATTGCGACTTTCTAGGCGTTCAAACCTGACGGTTACAGGTGTGAAAAATGAAACCGAATAGTTATGTTTGCAACTGAATCAGGACTTGCAGTAACAGGAAACGCCAGAGATTTTGGGTGATTTTACCGGATTTAGGCAGTATTTGGCAGCAATTCATTGATCCAAAACCCAAAACTATACCCTTTTTTGCACGATTCATTGATTGAAATAAACCCAACAATCAGGAGGTAAATATTTAAGATGAAACAACCCAAAACCCAAGCCCCAACTCCCAACCCCACCCCAGGTGATGATGTTCTGGTTGGCACATTAGGGAATGATGTCATTTTTGCCCAAGCGGGGGATGATAGCGTATTCGCGATTGATGGTGATGATTTAGTGTTTGGTGGTGACGGAAATGACGATCTCACTGGCGGGATTGGCAATGATTTTATTGATGGTGGTGAAGGAGATGACCAACTTTTTGGAGATCTAGATATTAATCAAGACTCTGACACGGGTTTACCTGGGAATGACTTTCTCAATGGCGGCGCGGGTGATGATATTATTTTTGGCGGCTTTGGCGATGATATCCTCAAGGGTGGAAGTGGCATTGACAATCTCTTTGGTCAAGATGGCAATGATATCCTCAATGGCGATAACGGAAATGATAACCTCAATGGTGGTGAGGGTGACGATATTTTCTTTGGCGGTAATGGAAACGATCGCGTCTTTGCTGGTGCGGGGAATGACCTCCTGTTTGGGGATGCGGGGAATGACCGACTTAATGGAGATACCGGAGATGACATCATTAATGGGGGTCGGGGTGATGATTTAGTTATCGGGAACCTGGGTAATGATATCCTTAATGGCGACAAAGGAGATGACGAACTGGTTGGAAATGCTGGTAATGACTCCCTGTCTGGGGGTGATGGGAATGACCGATTAGTGGGTTCTAACCCCTTTACTGGCGTACCCAATATTGGCGGTGATTTGGATACCTTAACCGGGGGTCAAGGGAGTGACACCTTTGTCTTTGGTATCGGTACGGATGTCTTCTACACCGATGATGGTAATAACGACTTTGCCCTAATTACGGACTTTGATTTAACTCAAGATTTGATTGAACTTCCCGCCAATCTATCCGGTACATTCAGCTTAGGTGCAACCCCGGCTGATGTTCCCCAAGGAACCGCCTTATTTTTCGATAATGATCTGATTGGTGTGATTGCAGGTATTACTCCACAACAACTCAGTTTAGACAGCGATCGCTTTGTCTTTGTCTAGATAATACTCCGTTCTCGAACAGGGAACAAAAGATGGGAGAGATCCCCTTCTACTCTTCTACTTCACTAAGTAGCTGAATATCAATTCTTTCCGCTGTACTAGGAAATGCAAAGAAGCCTCAAATCCCTACTGTTCCCTGTTCGGTGATCTCAACCGTTAACGTTAATGAAAGCCCGACTACTTACCGCTCTTCACACGAGTGACCATGAACCTCCAATCCTTACCTAAGCCTTCAAATCGAGGAATGCTTGTCCTGATTATTACCGCCACCGCGATCGCAGGGACTACTGCATTTTATGGTATTTCCCAAGTTCAACCCACCAGTCAACCCTCTGAAGTTCGGCAAACAGTACCCACAGTTCGCCAAGTCACCGCTTTGGGACGCATCGAACCCGCCGCCGAGGTGATTAATGTTTCTGTCCCGGCGACGTTAAGCAATGATCGGGTGGGTCAACTGTTAGTGCAACGGGGTGATTCCGTTGAGGCGGATCAGGTGATCGCGATTATGAATTCCCAAAATCGTCTGCAAACTGCCTTACTCGAAGCCCAAGCCCAGGTCAAAGTCGCCCAAGCTGAATTAGCCCAGGTGAAAGCCGGGGCAAAATCTGGAGAGATTGCGGCTCAAAAATCGGAAATTGTTCGCCTTCAGAAAAATCTAGAGGGGGAACTTGCCACCCAACAAGCCGCGATCGCCCGTTGGCAAGCTGAAGTCAAAACTGCCCAGGCTGAGTATGATCGCTATTTGTGGCTTTATCAAGAAGGTGCGATTTCGGCTTCAGAGTTAGACCAAAAGAAACTGGTTCTGGATACCACTCAAGCACAATTGAACCAAGCCAGCGCTCAACAAGACCAAAGTGCGGACACAATTCGGGAGCAAATCCGACAAGCTCAAGCTAACTTAGATAAGATTGCAGAGATACGTCCCGTTGATGTGCAGATCGCCCAAGCGCAGGTGGATAGGGCGATAGCCGCCGTGAAAAAAGCGCAAGCGGATCTGGCTGAAGTCTACATTCGCGCCCCGATCGCTGGTCGAATTCTGGATATTTATGCCCAATCTGGAGAAGTGGTGGACGCCACAGGTATCGCCCAGTTAGGACAAACCAGCCAGATGCAAGTCGTCGCAGAAGTCTATCAGACTGACATTGGTGAGGTTCGGGAAGGTCAAACTGCAATGATTACCAGCTCATCTTTTTCCGGTGAACTGCGGGGAACGGTTCAACAGATTGGATTACAGGTGCTGCAACAAGAAGTTACCAGTGGTGAACCGGGAGAAAATCTAGATCGCCGGGTTATCCAAGTGAGAATTGGACTCAATCCAGACGATAGCCAACGGGTGGCTAATTTAACCAATTTGCAAGTCCAAGTGGCGATTCAACTGGATGCGCCATCCACGACGACTCAGTAAGTACCTAAATTTAAATTTAGTCAGGTTGAGTTAAGAATTGTCAAACTCCTCAATCTCTTACTATTCCCTGTTAAGAGTTCCCTTTCCTCACCATCATTGCCATGTTTCACCAATTCTTCCGCAAAACCCCACTTGCTTGGTTACAAATGAGTCGCCAAAAGGCACGGTTGCTGGCTGCGATCGCAGGCATTGCCTTTGCTGATTTTCTCATGTTTTTTCAACTGGGAGTCAGAGATGCTCTCTATGATTCCCAGGTTCGTCCTTATACGACACTCCAAGGGGATTTATTTTTAGTGAATAAATTGTCAGATAATCTGGCATCAATCAAAAGTTTCTCACGAGCGAATCTTTATCAAGCCGCAGGCATTAATGGTGTCGAGTCCGTTAGCTTACTATATATTGGTCAAGCCGCTTGGCGCAATCCGGATAACCAAGCCAGTCGTCAAATCTTTGTCTATGGAATCGAGCCGAATCAGCCAGCGTTTAATTTGCCGGATGTGAATCAACAACTCGATCAACTGAAGTTATTAAATCACGCCTTATTTGACCGAGCCGGAACCCTGGATCAAATTGGCGATGTTCCCGCGTTGCTGGAAGAAGAGAATCCGCTTTCGGTTCAGGCAAATGATTTGCAAATTCAAATTGTGGGATTATTTACACTGGGTAGCTCCTTTTCGGCGATTGGTAGTTTAATTACCAGTGATTCTACTTTTTTGCGCTTGTTTCCTGAACGACAAGTAGATGACATTGATTTAGGGATTATTCAAGTCAACTCTGATGCCAATATTGAGCAGGTACGGTCAGATTTACGAAAGATTTTACCCGATGATTTACTGATCTTAACGATTGATGAATTTGCCGCTCGTGAACTTGCCTATTGGAATACGGGATCGGCGATCGGTCCAACGTTTAACCTGGGTGTGGCGATTGGCTTTTTGGTGGGAGCGGTGATTGTTTATCAAATTCTTTACACTGATGTTTCTGATCATTTACCTGAATACGCGACATTGAAGGCAATGGGCTATAGTGATGCCTATCTGATTGGAGTTCTCACTCAAGAGGCTTTGCTGTTAGCCGCTTTGGGCTTTGTGCCAGGGTTTTTACTCTCTAGTGGACTGTATAACCTGTTTCAGTCTGCCACACTTTTACCCATTGGCATGAAACTCTCTCGTGCGATAACGGTGTTGGCATTGACGATGATTATGTGTGTTGGTGCCGGCGCGATCGCGTTGCGAAAATTGCAGCAAGCTGATCCGGCGGATATTTTTTAATCGGGAATGGGGAATGGGGAATGGGGAATAGTAAGGATTTGATTATTCTGAAACTTTATTATTAAAGCGGACAAAGTTTATGTTTAAATAATCATTAATTAAAGTTATTTTAAGCCTCCCAAAAATCACTAAAAATAGTAGAAAAGATGCCCAATTATACTTCACCAATTAACCCTGTAATTTCAGTTCACCATCTCAATCATTACTTTGGTCGAGGTGAACTCCGTAAACAAGTATTATTTGATATCAATCTAGATATTTACCCCGGAGAGATTGTGATTATGACTGGACCATCGGGTTCAGGGAAAACCACTTTATTAGCACTCGTTGGTGGATTGAGATCGGCTCAAGAAGGCAGTCTCACGATTTTGGGACAAGAAATGTGTGGTGCGAGTAAGCGTCAACTGATGCAAGTGCGGCAAAAAATTGGCTATATTTTTCAAGCACACAACTTACTTACATTCCTAACGGCGAAGCAGAATGTCCGCATGTCCTTGGAACTGCACGATCGCTACCTGAATCGAGATATCGATCGACTCGCAACCGAGACACTCAACGCCGTTGGTTTAGGCGATCGCCTCGATTACTATCCAGAGAATCTTTCTGGGGGACAAAAACAGCGAGTTGCGATCGCCCGTGCGTTAGCCAGTCATCCCCAAATTGTCCTGGCTGATGAACCGACGGCTTCCCTGGATAAAAAATCGGGTCGGGATGTTGTCGAAATTATGCAGCGTTTAGCTAAAGAGCAAGGGTGTACAATTTTGCTGGTTACCCATGATAATCGGATTCTGGACGTGGCTGATCGGATTATTCAGATGGAAGATGGTTTTTTGGTAGAAGCAGCACAGGATAAGTTTTTGACGACTTCCATGCAAGCAGGGGGAGGAAATCGGAGTTTATCGTGATGTCAAAAGACAGGTTATTGTCTCCCCCATTTTCAACCTAAGTATACCCCGCATAACTAATATTTAATAGTCATTTTTTTAGTTATTGGATTTTACCGCAATCTATTTAGGATTGTTATATATAGGTTAAAATTTAACAAATGAGTGGTTTTTGTTTTGTTGAGGTTTGTTCAATTGTGCTAATTGAGCGTGAATCTTTTTAAAGTCCCTGATGTGCTGGTCACTGAGGAAAGCCGTAAGGGGTTCCCAGGTATTTTCACTCGATTTAGCCCTCATAATTTCAGTATTAGAAGGTAAATGAATTAGGGATAATTGTCCAGCTTTTAGGGTGGCTTGGTAATTCCTTCCTTTGAGACAGTTTGTCTTTTGGCTAGCCAGCAAATTCTTGAGAACTGTGGCAACAAACTGAGTGCGATGCCATTGAGTGGAAGAGACTTGAGTCGAGTTTGTAGAGCGGCTATCAGAGGGAGGTGTTTTTGAGTTACACAATTGCTGGATTTGCAGATAATCCCTGGAAGAATCATAGCTGACGTTTCGATACTTTTGCAGTCCCCTTAGGGTATAAGCCTTTCCCAGTCGGGAACCTTTAAAAGCGAGTCCCTTAAAGCCATAGCTGATACCAGTAAGGTTTCCGGAGTCGTTGGCAGAAATGCGGACATTCACATCGGCTGTGGTTAGTTGTTTAATTAGGTTAGGTAACGTCAGAGGAATAGAGGTGAAGTGGTCAATTGTTTCCTGGAGATGCTGCTTGATAGGTTTCTCTGGGGGAGATAAACGCAAACCCCTTTCGTATTGGAATGTCTCCCGTCGGCGTCGCCGTTCCTGTCCAGTGGAAGGAGCCTGTTTTTCACTGTCCCAACTTGGTGTTACTGGGGTAAGATTATACTGTTTTTCTAGTTCTCTGAGGGTTCGTTCAGAACGCTTCCAGTCCATCCAGGAGGATACGGTTAATCCATCGGTGATTTGCACCCGATTGACTACAATATGGAAATGCGATCGCACTTTACCTTCTTCGGTGGTTGTGTCGTTATGAGAGTAGAGAACCCACTGGCATTCAGAACATCCGATTTTGTTCAGGTAGGTTTGAGCAAATTGCAAGACTTGGAGTGTAGAGAGTTTTTCGTCGGGGTGGGGACTTAAGGAGATGTGAGCAACGGGAAATTTGACTCGGTTGGAACGGCGGGAAACCAGGTGGAAGGCTTGAGAGAATTCTTCTCTGGTGGTGCCTAGCATATTGCCACCCAGGTATTGGGCGTCGGGTTTGCTTTCAATATATCGTAGCAGACTGTTGAAGTCGGAGCCTTTGGTGATTTTGCCAATCATTTTTCGTCTAGGGATTCAGGTGGGTTGAGGAGTTGGGATTGTACAGTTTTGAGTAAGTCCAGGACTTGTGCAACGGCTTCTGTGGCTTCAGCGATATTGGAAATGTCTTGTCCGGATGTTACAGCCGCGTTCATCGCTAAAACCTGTTGGTTGAGACTGTTGCTGATTTGACCCAGTTGGAGGACTAAGTGGTAGTTGACCTCTGGTGGTTGAGTGGGTATTTCTCGCCGGGAAGCGCAGCGTCTGAGATATTCAGAAAGACTTATCCCGGCTTTTTGAGCTTTAATCAGCCAGCTTTTTTTCTCAGTCGGTGTGACTCGGATTTTAATTTCAGTTGTTTTGTTCATGGTTCATGGCTACCTGTTATAGCTGCGGGAGGAAAGTATTGATAGAGAGTGGACAGCTATGGGAACACAGGTCACAATTTTCAATTCGTCTTCAAAAAAAGTGATGTTTGTTGGAATGGAGGAAAGGTGTGGAGTTAGGTGCTGATTCCGGAAGGGGTGTTAACCGGGGTTTGGAGTCTAAATGGGGGAACAAACACTTGGCTTGCTCTGGTAGTGGGGAGCTGTATATCGATTAACCTAGCGCAAAACTGATTCATTGGCTCGAGTTTATTTAAAAAACTATCCTAAGGAAGATTATTTGGGGCAAGTTTGGAATTTTTAGGAGGGATAATTGAGGGAAATAGCTGATAAGATTTACTCAAAACTGTAAGGTGTAAGGGCTTAGTTTAGCGTTAATTGGCTAATAATACGCTAATTGGGTGTAAGTTTTTCCTCACTTGTCCCTCATTTTTTGAGGAAAATACTCAGTAAAAAGTACAGATGTGCCATGGCACGTCTGTTTAAGGTCAAAACGGGAATTGTTTAGTTGCTGAGGTGACTGTTTTTTAGGAATTTTAGTAGATGATTCGGCGATTGAACCGATGTTCTAGGGATAGCGGGGAACGGAAAATAAATCTAATGCAGCGCGGCGTCAAATACCAACCCGTTAACAGGCTGACGAGAAAGCAGATATCATAAACAAGTGCAACCTGGGAGCTTTTGTACGAGCGATCGCTATCCTAGTGCAAGAAGGCAGAAATAACTGAACAGCTAATATCTCCCCCCGCTTCCCCTGCTCCCTCTGCTCCCCCTGCTTCATCGTATCTACGAAGCTGCTCAAGTATTTTTATGCCCGCTGCACTAGCAACCCCATTCCGAATACAATAGTTGTGCTTATCGCTGTTCCCCGATACTCTTTCTCCCGAAGATGCCAATCAACCGCCAGCGCTACGCCGATAATTGGTCAGACATCGCCCTATCTGTCAAAGAATCTGCTCTTTGGCGCTGTCGCCACTGTGGGAAACAATGTCTGCGTCCCGGCGAAAAGCCATCCAATCTCACTCGTTCGGAGTGGACAATGGCGACGCTATCGGTGCATCATGCTAATTTTATGCCAGAGGATAACCGACTGTCCAATCTAATTCCTTTGTGTACGCCTTGTCATATCGCTGTCCATGGGGGACGCAATGGTAATGTCTCTCCGGGTCAACTGTCCTTGTTTAGCTATATTTATGATGAGAATGGGGTATTGAAGATTATTCCAAATATCCATTTATTCTCTCTAACTTCAAGTTGAGAAATCAGCATCCTACGTGCACTATCAGTTGATTATCGCCTTGAAACAACTCAACGATGAACGAGCCATTTCTCATCGGATTGAGAGGTTACAGATGCAGAACCTCACAACAGGAGTTGGAATATCATTACACGGCTTAAGCCGTCTTCGCCGTTTGCACCCTCTCGATTACCTGTTCGCGCACGGAGTTCCCAGCCGTTACCGCAATCAGTTCCCAGTCCTCTGGTGTCAAAATTCCCTGCAATAATTCTTGTAACCCAGCTCGAAGTGGCTTAGAACTGCTATCTCTCTCTGGGCTTGCTAAATCCTCCTCCAACACAGCTAATAACCGCTCCTGCACCTCTGGTGTAGGATGAAGCAACCGCTCCATCAGTAATCCTCGTCCACAAATTAGCGCGGCTTCGGCTCCTACTCCTAAATTCCAATCCACCAGCAGTTCCTTGAATTCTCGTATTACAATTGAGCGCAACCGAGCCAACTGGCTATATCTCTCTGGATGAGCCATCACCGCTCCTAGATTAGCACCCCAGTCAAACCCAGCGCTAATATCACAGTCCGCTTCATCCTCAATGCGAACCGCTTCCCTCAGCCATTCTGAGTCATAGGTGAATGTTTCCCAATCAAAATGCATCTGCTATTGCCCTTACTGATTAACTACCGTCTGAGTCGTCCATACTCGAAGTAAATCAAATCCTCTTTATCAGAATCAGCTCCAAAGTTCATCATATTCCTTGAATCGTAGAATCTTTCTGCCCCAGGTAGTGCATGGAGAGCGACTCTACCTTCATATCCCAAGTCTAAACTCCTGAACCTTGCAAAGTTTAATAATAAGGTTCCCACACCCTTCAACTCAGGGGGTCGTTGAATCGCCCTTCGATTCCAAGGTGCCGAAGCTAGGGCTTCGATGTAGATAAGTCTGTGTCCGACTTCAACCTGGGAACGATGCTGCTGAGTTTCAATCCATAGTAATCCTTGGGTTTTTCCCTGGTACTCGATGGCGTAACTCTCATAGTTGTCCCTAGAAATAGAAATGCGCTTCTTGAATAGCCAATCCCAATACTTATCCTCTTGACCATATAGCCTGAGCTGTTCTTTCCATAGATTTTCAAAGTCATCAATGTGGTTCTGTGCGAGAGTCAGTAGAACCGCCTCAACGACTTGATTATCAATACCTCGAATAAGCTGTACAGAGCGCTGCAAACGTAAATCTCCTTATCCTCCTCATCCACAAACCAACCATTCAGTTACGATGGCGGAAGTTTTTAAATCGTCTTAAGTAACCCCATCAACTTATACTTGCGAGCGTGAGTCGTCATCAACTGAGTTCGGTAATCATTCCATTCACTCTGTTGCCCTAACTGGAAATAAGCAGCGCGAGCTTTTTGCAACCACTCCACCGCTGCATCGTAAGCCTTCGCTTTACCCTGATTTATGATATCTTCTGCATGGTGACGAGCTTGTTCAATCACCCATTCTGGGCGGTGGGAAATCGCCACATCCATTACCCGATGGATTAAGGGGTCACGACAATAACGTCCTAATGCGGCAATGGCATCATCAATTAACTTTTCGTGCAAGAAGATATCCACCTGGGCTTCTTGGGTACTCCAATTATCACATTGCCGCAGATGTTCAAGCAAGTCGCCTTGCACGGTTAACCAGTTCTCCCCGGCTAAATGCTGCACGCTTTGATAATCTTTGAAAGATGGCTGTGCTTTAAAGGCTTCTATTCGGGCAGAAAGTGCCGCTTTTTGTTCACCCAACCCCTCGGCTAAGTTACTCGTCCAGTCTGCCAGTTGATAGCGATGGATGCCCAAGGGTTTATACTGGCTTAGGGTTGCCCAATAGGAATGAGATGGCATGGATTCTGGAAGTGTTAGTCCATGTTGAGCAATTAAGAGAGCTTCAGGTATGGCATCTTGTTCTCGCAGTGCTTTGGCGACTTCTAATGCTTGTTCAACACAGGTGAGTTGATTTTTTTGTGCCATCACCTCATCTACACGCCCCAGACGAGTTAACATCGTCAAATATTCTGGTTCAATCGCTTCAGCACGGGCAAGATTGAGGTATTCTTCCTGCCGTTGTTGACGTTCTAAGATAGAGAGGCGTATCCGAGTAAGTTGGTCAGCATCATCGGGACGATTATCCTCCCACAAATCTGTTGATTCTCCCCGTAAGACAGCCTGTAATGCCAAATCATCCCACCCTTGACGCAAGGCGGCTGAAGCTAAGTTAAACGTTGCTCCCAACCGATCTTGCCAGTCTTCTAAATTGATTTGTAAATCGACTTCCTCACCGGGTTGAAATTCAGCGCTTAAAATTGCCTCAGCCCAAACTGGATCAAGGAGTGACATTAAATAATCACTATCCCCACCATACTCAACTAGGTCATCCCAATCTTCGGTACAAGCTTGGGTAATGGCTTCTAGAATAACCAGCGCATTATTGCCATCGCCTTGTTCACTAAAGGCTTGAGCCTGTGCCAAAATATCGGGTAATTCCTCTTCAATCGGGTTATCCTCATATCCCTCTTCCCAATAAAGCAAGGCATTTCTCATCAGAGACTTAACCTGAGAGCGATAGGGTTGGGGATTTACGGATGTTTGACGTTTGGCTCTGATTGGAGCTTGGGGAATGGGTTGGGTGATTTGGGTAACAATGTTATCAATATCGTCAATTAACTCTGGCTGCTTGGCGACCAATTTTTGGATCAGCCCTTGTGTTTGGACAAGATTGAGTTGATCTAGTAATTGCTCTAGGGAAGGGCGCTCTTGGATAGTTTCGGGTTGGTGCAGACAAAGCAGTGCTGTGGCGACAATATGCTTGCACCATCCTTCAAAAGTATAGGCACAGGTGCAATTTGCCTGTTTAATTCCAGCCCGGTCAAATTGGAGGTTGACACGGTAGGGTTCAACTTCGTTGCCTTCTACGGTAGCTTGGATGGTATTGCCTCTGGAGCAACAGCTCACCACTGCACCGGAGTGATAGTACTGTTCACCACGCTGGAATACTTTGGGTGTTGTGCGATCGCGGTAATGGGTTTCAAGTAGCTCAGGTATTGACATGTTTCCCTCGGAGACGGGCTTACCTCTTGAAGCTTACAATGCTTTCTATATTCGGCGGTTGAAGTAACCCTATCAACTTATACGTGTGAGCGAGATTTAGTTCTGTGGTGTTTAAGTCATATCCTAACTTATATACGACACCTGAGAACTCAAATACAAACTCATATTTGCTGTCCTCACAATGGAACCGTTGGCGTTTACAGGGAGGGGTATGAGTTGTTGATGCGATTAAGTTTAGCTCAGTTGAGGGCGGCTTGGGGACAGGTGCGTCGAGGGAGTCGGAGTGCGGGGGTTGATGGAATTACGACGGATTGGTTTGCTCTGGTGGTGAATGAGCAACTGGCTGTGTTGCAGGATCAGTTGCAACAGGAGTGTTATTATCCTTGTCCAGCTAAGGGGTTTTATTTGAATAAAGCTAAGGGGGGTAAACGGTTAATTGGAATTCCGGTGGTGCGGGACAGAATTGTTCAGCGTTGGCTGTTGGATGAGATTTATTTACCTCTGGAAGATGCCTTTCTTGATTGTAGTTATGCCTATCGCCCAGGGCGGGGAATTCAGATGGCGGTGCAGCATCTGTTTTCGTTTTACCAGTTTCAACCGGCTTGGGTGTTGAAGGCGGATATTACTCAGTTTTTTGATCATCTTTGCCATGCGCTGTTGCTGACGGATTTAGAAGATTTGGGGGTAGAACCAATTCTTCTGCAACTGATTGAGGCACAGTTAAATGCTGGAATTGTGATGGGTAAACAGCGCTTCTTTCCGAGTAAGGGAGTATTGCAGGGGGCGATATTGTCGGGGGCGTTGGCTTTCTTTGTATTTGACCGAGTTTGACCGCCATTGTTTGAGTCAGGGAATTAATTTGGTGCGCTATGGGGATGATTTTGTGGTGGTGGCTGGGGATTGGCTACAAGTTAATCGCGCGTTGGAGCAAATTACGGCGTGGTTGGCGGATATTTATCTGACATTACAACCAGAAAAGACGCAGATTTTTGCCCCGGATCAGGGGTTTACGTTTTTGGGGTATCGGTTTGAACAGGGAAGGGTAACTGCACCACCGCCTGTGGTAACGGTGAAGCCGGGGACAACGGCGGAGTCGGGAATGGTTTCGCGGCGGGAGGTGGGGAAGCCGATTCAGTTGGCGTCTCGTCCCCCGAAGGCGTGCAGCATTGTTAAAAG
>JGI12210J13797_10003809_pt1 | contig 39966 bp, 30 predicted proteins | sample ElkSlonscriptome_3_FD_13797 | JGI IMG/M metagenome (IMG submission 13797) | reverse complement strand
ATCTAGCCATGTCGGCATGCTGCTGGTCCAAGCGCTGATGCCGGGCGCGCTGTTTCTGTTCGGTGGTTTGGTTCGGAGGTTACTTGGCACATTGAAACCAGGCATCGGAACTGATCCGCACAGCACGTCTATTTCTGCGCACCGCGTCTTGAATTGGTCCGCTTTTGCGTACTAAGCTTGTAGTCATCATCAATGCGAAGGAAAATCCATGAAAAAATCCATCTCAGTCTCCGTTCACCCTATGCTGCTGGCCTGCGCATTGCTTGCGCTTTCCGGACTTGCCTTGGCCGATGAATTCACCGAGACGCTGGACGCGGCAGCCGCGGCCTACGCCGACGGCGATATCAAGGCCGCTTCAGAAGAACTGACCTATGCCTCGCAGCTGCTGCAAAGCATGAAGGCCGGCCAGTTTGCCGACATGCTGCCCGAGCCGCTCGACGGCTGGACGCGTGAAGTCAATACCGAGGCTACAGCCGCCATGGGCATGTTTGGCGGCGGCACGACCGCGACCGGAGAATATTCAAACGGTAGCGAGCGCTTTGAAATCACGATGATGGCCGACAACCCTTCGATGATGTCCATGGCCAGCATGCTGTCCAACCCGCAAATGATGGCGTCGATGGGTGAAATCATCCGCATCCAGCGCCAGAGCTTTGTCAACCAGGACGGCGAGTTGACCGGCATGGTCGATGGTCGAGTGTTGATCCAGGCGAGCGGAAGCGCGTCTCAGGAAGACATCGTGGCGCACCTCGAAACCATCAATTTCCGCGGCTTCGACTAACCACCCCAATCCACCCCAGCCAATGACCCTGCCCGCTCATTCGCGGGCAGGGTTCGTTCTCAGTACCTTTGGCCTATTCAATTCAGGCCTGCATCTGACGTATGCTGAGTGACCATTTTCAACCCTGGATGCTGTCGATATGTACGTCCGATGCTTCGCTTTGTTTTTTGTAGTGCTGATGGGTCTTGTCCAGGCTCAGACCACCGGTGAGCCAACCCGCTTGCTCGGCCAGCCGACGCTGTCGGCCAACCACCTGGCGTTTGTCTACGCCGGTGATCTGTACGTTGCGGTGCGTGCCGAAGACGGTACGGTATTTCAACCACGCCGGCTGACTACTGCGGCCGCCGAAGAATACGGACCGATCTTTTCACCCGACGGCAACCGCCTGGCCTATATTGGCGAATACGGCAACAACCCGGATGTCTACGTGATTGACATTGCCGGTGGCCAACCTGAACGCCTGACCTTTCACCCCGGACGCGACACGGCAGTCGCCTGGCACCCGAACGGAACAGACGTCGCCTTTCATTCAAGGCGCGAAACCGATCACGGTCGATCCGGCAAGTTGTTTCATGTCAACCTGAATGGCGGCTTGCCTCAGAAGCAGATGGATGCGCGCTTCTTTCGCGGCGCCTATGATGCCGAAGCCGAACGGCTAGCCTATATCGACTTTGGTTCCGGGTACAACGGCATTTTCGGCGGTTCGGCCGGCTGGAAAGGGTATCGCGGTGGCACCACACCGTCGATTCGAATCCTCGATCTTCAGGATCAATCGATCGTGGATATCCCCGGGGAACGCGTCACCGATTTCAATATCTTCTGGATGGACGGTGATGTGTACTTTCTGTCCGACCGGAACAACAAGACGTTCAATGTGTTTCGCTTTGACACCGAAACCGGACAGATCGAACAGATCAGCAATGAAACCGATTGGGATGTGCTGTCAGCCGACGGCCATGGCGATGACATCGTGTATGAGGCCGGCGGCCGGCTGAAAATGATCAGCGCAACCGGCGGCGATGCACGCACGCTGGACATTCGCCTGAACCCTGATCTGCCGCAGCTGCGTCGCGATTGGAAATCTGCCGCTTCGAATATCCAGGCGTTGGATATTTCGCCAAACGGCAAGCGCGCCATCGTGACCGCGCGCGGAGAAGTGTTTACGGTGCCGGCCGAAAATGGTCCGACCCGCAACCTGAGTGATACCGCCGGCGTGCGCGAATATGCATCCATCTGGTCGCCGGCAGGCGACCGGGTCGCGTGGATCGTCGAGTCGCTGGACGGACAATCGCTGGTTGTTGCCGATCAACATGGCACGGTCGTCAGCACCTATGAGCTCGGCCCGCATTTTTATGATCTCGAGGCCTGGCACGCCGATACTGACCGGATCGTGTTTTCTGATAACCAGCTGGATTTGTCCGTAATCGACTTGGACGATGGGGACATCGACACGATCGCAACCAACGCACGTCGCGCCGGATTTGACGTGTCGTTCTCACCCGACGGTCGCTGGCTGGCGTACAACTGGGAACGAATGAATTTTCATGCCGATCTGGCGATTTACGACTTCGAATCCGGAGAATCCACCGTGATCAGTGACGGCATGGCCGATGTCGCCTCACCGGCCTTCAGCCCGCATGGGGACTATCTGTATTTCGCCGCATCGACCAACTCTGGCCCCATCCAGGTGGGCCTGAACATGACCAGCCAGGAGCGGCCGTATCGGGCCGGTCTCTATGCCGTGGTGCTGAAGGCCGATGGCAGCACGCCGCTGGGGCCCAGGAGTGATGAAGAAAGTGACGATGACGCGGGCGACTCCGGTGAAGAACGCGATGACAATGGCAAAGAATCCGACGAGGAAAATAGACCAGAAATCGAGGTGCAGATCGACTTCGACGGTATCGCCCAGCGCATTGTCGGGCTCCCTGTAACCAGCGGCAACTACAGCAACCTGCAGGTTGCCGGCGACGGCGCGCTGTTCTATATCGAATCGCCGCAACCGGGCTCCAGCGTCCTGCCGCCAGGGGAGTCGAACCTGGCCGAGCGCCGCTTGGTTCGCTTCGATTTTGAAGAACGTGAAGCAAGCACGGCATTATCCGGTGTCGCGGGCTTCCAGATTGCAGGTAACGGCAAGCAGATGATTATTCAGACTGCGAGCGGCCTGGCCATTGCCGATGTCGGTGAGACCATCGAACCTGAAGGGCTTGACCTAAGCGGCGTTCGTCTGCTGATCGATCCGCGTCAAGAGTGGGCCCAAATCTTCGATGAGGGCTGGCGTATGCAGCAGGACTATTTCTATGCGCCGAATCTGCATGGGCTGGACTGGGATTCCGTCTACGAAAAATATCGACCGCTGGTCGATCATGTGGGTCGTCGTGAAGACCTCAACACGCTGCTGGTACGGATGATTGCCGAGCTGCATGCCGGCCATAATAGGACAGGCGGTGGCGATGTCCATTCCGAAAGTGACATCGGTACGGGCCTGCTCGGCGCCAATTTTGAAATTGACGATGACCGCTATCGCATCACCAAGATCTTTTCCGGCGAGGCCTGGAACCCGTACCTGCAGGGCCCGCTGGCCGAACCCGGCAATCACGCCGCAGTGGGCGAATACATCCTGGCCATCAACGGCCAGGAACTGACGGCATCCGACAACATCTACCGCATGCTTGAAAGTACCGTCGATGAGCAGGTCACGTTGACCGTGGGTCCACGGGCCGATGGCCGGGATTCACGTGAGATCATCGTGCAACCGACCGATTCGGAATCCGCGCTGCGCTTGTGGAACTGGATCGAAAGCAATCGACTGGCCGTTGAACAAGCCACTGATGGTCGCGTCGGTTACATCTATCTGCCCAATACGGCCGGTGCTGGCTATACCTTCTTCAATCGCATGTTCTTCAGCCAGATCGACAAGGATGCCATCATCATTGACGAACGCTCGAACGGTGGTGGTCAGGCAGCCAACTACATTACCGAGGTGTTGAGCCGACGCCACTTGTCCAGCTGGGTCGACTTTGCCGGCGCTCCGTTCAAAACGCCGGCCGGCGCAATGCATGGCCCGAAGGTAATGCTGATTGATCAGGATGCCGGTTCGGGCGGCGACTACCTCCCGTACTCGTTTCGTCATCTGGGCATCGGGCCGCTGATCGGCACGCGCACCTGGGGCGGCCTGATCGGCATCTCGACCAACCCGTCGCTGGTGGACGGCGGGTTCATGACCGTACCGTTCTTCCGCTTTGTAGATGCCGACGGCAACTGGACCATCGAAAACGAGGGCGTAGCGCCGGATATCGAAGTCAAACTGGACCCCATCGCGACCAACAACGGCCGCGATACCCAGCTTGAGCGCGCGATTGAAGAGATTCTGGCTATGCTGGAAACCTATCAGTCGCCGGTACCGCCGATCCCCGCTTTACCGACCGAACTCGGCAAGTAGTACCCCGTTACAGCTAAAAAAACGCCCCGGATTTGCGGGGCGTTTTTCTTTACTCAGTCTTGAGCGTCCGCTCAAAAAATGCCTGCAGCGCAGGCCAGGAAGCGGCTTTGGGCTGGGATGAGGCGGTTCGGGTGGGGTACTGCGGCGGTCCGCTCAGGCCGTGGGTGGCGTTGGCAAAGATCAGCGTTTCGGTTTCCAGGCCGGCGTCCGCACGGGTCTTTGCGATATTGGCTGCCATGATGCCGGAATCCCAGACACTGTCCCGACCACCGCCCAACAGGAACACCGGTTCATCGATATTCTCAACCGCGATACGGGCCGGTTCAACACGATCAGGATTTGCTGCGCGGCCCTCGGCGTGGGGCACGCGCATCGCGACGCGTTCGTCATCGGCTACCTGGCCGACCGCGCGTTCCATGCCTTGATACGGCACGAAGGGTAAAGGCTCGCCCTGCCAGGAAAAGCTCGAGTTCTTGCCCGCTTCGGTGCCAACGCCCCAGCCTTCCCAGATCACATCGCTCGGAACGATGGCAGCCACGGCGGCGAAGCCTTCAATCCGGCTGGCGGCTGCGAGCACAAATTCAGCGCCTTTGGATACACCATACAGGCCAATACGATCCATCTGGATATCGCCTCGCGCTTCTAACGCTGCACGTACATCAATCAAGTGATCGATCGGTATCTCGGAAAAGGCGCGCGGCAAGCCCGGCACGGCTTGCGGCATATCGCCCCAGGCCGGGGAATAATACGGATAACCGACCGCCGCATAGCCGCGCGCAGCCCATAGTGGTGCGCTGAACCGTGCCGCCCTGTCACCACCTTCCGAGCCGCCCAGGATGATGATCGCGGGCAGTGACTCTGATCCCTCGGGCCGCAGCACAAACGCGCCCGGAAACGCATCGCCCAATGGTGTTTCGACCAGTGATTGTTTTGACGCGACAACCGTTAATCGGTCTTCGAGCAATTCGTCGCCGGTCGAATCCTGCATCTGAAAAATGACTTCATCTTCCTGCAGTTCCTCAGGCGGCGCTCCGTCGACAGTACGCATGGCCCAGAACACACCGTTGATGTCAGCCGTTTTCCACTCGGCCTCGACCGGACCATCGGTTGACAAGTCAATCGTGCCGCTTTCATCCGACCGCCAGCGGGACGTGCTTTGTTGAAGTCGGTCTGAATTCCAGCTCGATCGTCTGGACGCTACTACCGTCACCAAAGTATTCGGTTCGAGATCGGTTATTCGAATCACAACCGGCGTACCCGCCAGCGCAGGATTGTCGGAAAAATGAATCGAGGGTTCCACGGGGGCTTGGTCAACGACTGCCGCACAGCCGGTCAAGCACATTGCGATCAGGAAACAAGAAAGGAAACGCATGAACAACTCCGTTTGCAATTAGGAGCCAACAGCATGCTTGCAACTAACTGAAAACCGGTGTTTTTTCCGCGAACAGGCACTTTGGTGCCGCGAATGAACGGGCGTTTTCCGTCAACCGGCCTGTTTACGTAGTAACTGGGCCCCGTTGCGGCTGGTAGCCACGCTCAGACCACCGGCAAGATGCGCCCGCATTCGGCCACTGCCAATGGCCTCGATCGATTCCAGCGCATTCAAGTTGATCAGGTGAGCGCGATGAACACGGATGAATTGCTCAGCTGGCAACTGGCGCTGTAGTTCTGCCAGGCTCTTACGTGTGAGATAGCGTTGCTTTGATGTCACCAACTGTGCGTAATCACCTGCGCGTTCAATGGCAATAATGTCATCGACCTGAACCGTGACGAATTCATCCTCGACCCGGACCAACAAGCGTTGAGGGCGCTGTCGATCGCTGACGGGTTGTGCCTCCAGTCGCTGCCACAGCAGCTGAATTGCGGCCAGCGCCACGACCAGCGCATACACGGTAATACCCTGAAAAGCCTGCCAGTAGAACGCCACTGAGGAAAAGGGTTCAACGGAAAATGAGCCGGTAAAATCACCCACACGCCAGCCCAACAGCACCGTCACGGAAAAATACCAGCAGAATGCAAATAGAAAAGCAGTGATTGGCTGGACCAGACCCTGCCAGAACCACCGCAAAACAAACAGCACGCGAAGATTCAGCCACCAGGCCGCCAGCGACCATATGCTCAATGCACCTACATTGATCAGCGCATCGATCAGCGAACTGATCAAGGTTGTTCGTCCTGCTGCGCTGAGCATGAACACGATAACGTAGCAGGCAGTCAGCACCAGCACCCCGGCGGCGAATGCCTTCTGGGCGGGATCCGCTGCACGCATTTTCGCTAGCCAATCATCCATACACCAAGAATCGATTACAAGGTCTGGTCTTCGATTATCCTACCGCCGCATCGGCTGTGCATGCAGATAGGTCACGCTGCGCCAGATCCATTCCGCCGGACCAAAGCGAAAGTGCTTGAGCCACCAGCGGCTGAACACGACCTGCAGCGCGAAAAATACCAGCGCAAGAATCACCTGGACCGAGCGCGGCAGTGCTCCATATAGGCCAATGCCATGACCATAGATCATCCAGGTCCAGAACAGTGACTGGGTCAGATAATTGGTCAACGCCATGCGGCCCGCAGGTGCCAGAAAGCGCAATCGATCGACCGAAAGAATCACGGTCGACATGTAACCCAGTGAGACCATCACGCTGGCCACCGAGGTCAAGGTCAAGGCCAGTGCCATGGTCGGTGTCGGATAGGCCCATTGCTCATCGCCCATGACCAACAGACCCACCGCACCGAGGGTCAGACCAATCAACAGGCCCCATAGTCGCCAGCGCACAAAAAAGTTGATGTGATCGGTTGGCTTGGTCAAACGACCCGAGACCAACAACCATCGACCGAGCAAGAAGAAGCCCAGAATGGAAGGGATCCAGAAAATCGCGGTTTCGACCATAAACATCAGGTCATCCACGCGTTGCCTGACGTTATCCATCCAGCTGCCGCTGGCCAGAATCACCGCAGCCTGGTCGACGGCGGCTTGCATATCCGCCATGTCGGCTTCCATCTGCGCCGTCATGGCTGTGGCTTCATCACCACCGACCATCTGCATACCGGCAATGCTGGCCGCACCCAGCCACATCAGCAGGACTGGTACCAGGAAAAAGAAAATGGACCATTTCCACAGTCGCTTTTGTGGCGTGCGCGAAAACAGCAACCACATCAGAAAGGCCAGGACGGCATAAATCAAAAGAATATCCCCGGACCAGATCAGCAGGTAGTGACCCAGACCGATCAGCAGCAGCGCCAACAAGCGTCGGAAGTATACGGCGCGATTGCCGCGGCCACGCTGTTCGCTTTTCAGGAACGTCAACGCAAAACCGGCCCCGAACAGCATCGAAAACAGCGCATAGAATTTGCCTTCGGCCAGCCAGCGGACGATCCAGTGGACGATTGCGTCGACACCCTGTATGGACGGATCCGGCCCCAGAACAATCGACTGGATGGGCGAAGTGAAGAACGCGAAGTTGACCAGCAGGATGCCGAATAGGGCAAAACCCCGCAATACGTCGAGATGGATCAGGCGGTCCTGCTCCTGCGTGGGTTGAGCTGAAGTCAGACTGTTCATAGGCATTCCTTAGTGGCTCGACTGGAGTGACTCGACTGGATCGATTTCATCTGGCGATTGCAGCCTTGTTCAACAGTCGCCCGGATCGATACCGCAACGCTCGATCCGTTGGTAGTGCGGATACTATGCCGCCTGCTTCAGACCGTCGCGCTGAGCATGATCGGCCAGCACGCTGCTGACACAAGCAGTGAGTTGCTTGGCATAGCCCAAGTGCAAAAACTCATTCGGTCCATGGGCATTGGATTTTGGCCCGAGTACGCCCGTAATCAGGAACTGGGCGTCAGGAAACGAATCGCCCAGCATGGCCATGAACGGGATGGTGCCACCTTCGCCCATGTACATGGCGGGTTTAGCGAAAATGGATTGAGAGGCCCGCTGGCAGGCCTGATCCAGCCAGTCAGCAACGGCCGGTGCATTCCAGCCGGAGGCCGACTGATCCGGCTCGAACCGAACCTGCGCCTTGTACGGTGGATCATCTTCCAGCAGGGCTTTCAGCGCCTGCGTAGCAACCTCACCATCGAGCGTTGGCGGTAATCGCAACGACAACTTGAGGGTCGTGCCCGGTCGAAGCACATTGCCAGCCTGGTCAATGCCCGGAAGCCCGCCGGCACCGGTCACCGAAAGGGCCGGGCGCCAGTTGCGTGCCAACAAGCGCTCATGTGGGGTCAGCCCCATCGGTTCGGCGCCATTGACAAACGGAAACGCCTGATGCACTTCATCACCAAGCGCATCGGCCACGGCTTCAAGCTGACGGACGCGCTGCTCCGGGATCTCGACATGCAGGTCGTCGGGCTTGATCTGACCGGTAGTTTCGTCCTCAAGCCGCGACAGCAGTTGTCGGGCAATTCGAAAACTCGACGGCACAATGCCGGAGGCATAACCGGAATGCACGCCTTCTTCGATGATGTCAACGGTCAGGGTTCCGGCCGCCATCCCGCGGAGCGAGGTGGTCATCCAGAGCTGATCGTAGTTGCCTGCGCCCGAGTCAAGGCAGACCACCAGCGATGGAATGCCAATGCGCTGCTCGAGATGATCGATATAAGCCGGCAAGTCATAGCTGCCGGATTCTTCGCAAGCCTCGATAATCAATACATAGCGGGCATGCGGGATATTCTGATCCTGCAGTGCCTTGATCGCAGCCAGTGACGCATAGGCAGCGTAACCGTCATCGGCACCACCACGGCCATACAACTTGTTGTCTTTGATGACCGGCTTCCACGGGCCCAGGTCATCAGCCCAGCCCACCATTTCGGGCTGCTTGTCCAGGTGGCCGTACAACAGCACGGTATCGTCAATCTGCCCGGGTACTTCCATGAAGATAACCGGCGTGCGATCGCCCAACTGAATGACGTCGACCTGCAATCCTTGAACTGGCTGATCGCGACACCACCGCGCAATGTGCTGGACAGCTTGATCGATGTGGCCATGCTCAGCCCAGTCAGCATCGAAATGAGGGGACTTGGCCGGAATCCGGATATAGTCGACCAGCTCATTCGTGATGCTGTCGTCCCAGAGTTGATCGATGGTTTCCGTAGCCCTGGTTAGATCAATAGCGCTGCTCATGGCGGTCTGGACCTGATGTGAAATCGGTCACCAAAAATAGCACATTGCAGCGCACTTCGCACTGAACAGGTATCCTGTCCACACCTTATAAACCGTCATTTCATCAGGCGACCACGTTGACGACTCCACGCATTCAAGATGCGCTCTACCGTATCCAGGTTGAGCAGCAGCCACCATCATCTTCCGACGCGGTCGCACTGCATATTCGACTGGATGGCAGCACACATCCGGAAGGACCCGGACTGGTGTACCTGGGCGGTGACTACGAACATGAGTACTGGCATTCTTCAAGCGATCAGCTGCGCGCTATCGTGCTGGCAGCGCCGGATGCCGTCGATGCAGATGCGGCCGTCGCCGCCCAGTCGCTGTACCAGGAATTGATCGAGCGGCTCAAGCAATCAGACTATGCCTATCCATTGCGTTTGTGGAACTTCATGCCCGGCATCAACCATGGCAAAGGCGACCAGGAACGCTATCGACGGTTTTGCGTCGGACGCGGGCGGGCCCTGGAAGCAGCTGGACTGTCCGATGCGCAGATGTGTGCTGCCACCGCCATAGGCAGTCAGCGCCCTGTAATGCAGCTGGTGGCGCTGACCGGCAAGACGCCAGGGATCACAGTCGAAAATCCACGCCAGCTCAGCTCCTGGCATTACCCGCGGCAATACGGGCCTCGCCAGCCTGCGTTCGCACGTGCGACCGGCCTTGAGCTGGATGATCAGCGCAAAGGACTCATCATCTCCGGCACTGCCAGTGTGATCGGGCATGAGACAGCACATCCTGATGATATCCAGGCACAAACGCTCGAAGCGGCCAGTAACCTCGATGCACTGCTGGCCAATGCCGCGCGTTTGATGAATCGGAAACCACTGGAGCAGTTCAACGAGCACAGTCTGGCCCGCGTGTATGTGCGCCATGCGGACGACTGGCCACAAGTGGAGCATCTACTGCGCTCGCGCTGGCCCAGGCTCAGGCTGGCTGGACTCCAGGGCGATATCTGTCGATCCGATCTGTTGGTCGAAATCGAGGCGTGGCACTGCGCTTGAAAAGAACCGCATTGGCAATGCGCCGTAACGTCTGACTGAGCCTCACTGACAATGAAAGCGGCCATCTTCATGGCGCTGGGCGCGGCCTGACGATACAGGAACAACTATGCTTGCGGCTTGGACCAGCGACGCTAAGACCGTTCAATTCGGCTGTATCCCCTATTTTGACCAATCACCTTGCTGTTGGGGCTCTCGAGTCGCCAGCTTGCCGATTGGCCTGTCGAAATCAGCCTTTTTTCGACAGCGTTGCATCCGGTTTTCTAATGGAAGCCAGATATCCATTCGTTTTTCTCTGCTAAAGTGTGATTGATTTAACGTGTCCAGAACATTGGTACGGGAAGTGAATAACTTTTAGTAACTTTCAACCGAACCATTTTCATCATGACAATCACAATGATCCGAGAAAACACTATGAGCCACACGCCATCGACCAATGATTCTGATCTGGACCAGCTGCTGATGGATTGTGCCGAGGCCATTGACTCAAGCTTCAGTTTTGCCTTTCAACCGGTCGTGGACCTGGACACCATGCGCATCGTAGGTAACGAGGCGCTGGTCCGCGGGCTTTCGCAGGAGTCAGCCGAATCGGTCATTGCAGCCATTCGCCCTGAAAACCAGTATCTGTTCGATCAGGCCTGTCGCATCCGTGCACTGGAACTGGCCATCAAGCTGAATATTACCGGTCTGATTCACCTGAACTGCTCGCACATCACGCCTGAGAATATCGATACAACGCTGGCAACGATGAAGGCCTGGGCGCAGCGTTGCGGTATCGAGCCGAAGCGTGTCGTTCTGGAACTGAATGATCTCAATGCGTTCAACTGCCCGCGCCAATTAAACGACGTGCGCAAGAAAACGCGCGCCGCGGGATTCAAGCTGCTGGCGGATCGTTATGGTGCTTCTGAAGCGGGACTGAAACGCCTGGCCGTATTGAAACCGGATTTCGTCAAGCTGGACCGCAGCCTGATTTGCGACATCGACCGCAGCGTGCGCCGTCAAGCCATCGTCCAGGGTATTGTTGCAACCTGCAGAATGCTTGGAGTTGAAATCATTGCCAGTGGCGTTGAACGTCCTGAAGAAACCGATTGGCTGCAAAATGCCGGCATCAAGTTTGGTCAAGGCTTCCTGTATGCACGCCCGGCCTTCGAAGCAGCACCAGCAGTAGAGCAGGCCCGGGTCGCCTGATCGACTTCGATTCCCCGCTTTTTCGCCGGGACAGCTGCATTGACAGTTGTCCCGGTTGTCACAGAATTGTCAGCTGAACGAAACCATTCTGTATTGCAGGTATCGTAACTTGCAATGCATGGAATTCTTTGTCGGCAATACTGCCAGCAGGCGCATGGCCCGGTTTGATCAGTTCGAGCAGAACGCATGCCGTGCGATCAATCGCAGTTCACGCTATCGTGCGATCGCGGGATTTTTTGCTGCAGTAAGCCGGCTTGGGGATGGCGTACTGTGGTACAGCCTGATGGCGCTGCTACCCCTGTTATACGGTACCTACGGACTCGAAGCCAGCGCCGTCATGGCAACCGCAAGCCTGGTGGGCTTGCTCACCTACAAGATGATGAAAACCCGGATGGTGCGCGAACGGCCCTGTGTCACGCACCCCGATATTCTGCTGGGAACGGCACCCCTGGACCGCTATAGTTTTCCCTCCGGTCATACCTTGCACGCCGTGTTGTTCACGACCATTGCAGTGACTTATTTTCCGGGCCTGGCCGCCGTGTTGATCCCCTTTGCAATACTGGTCGCGTTCTCCCGCGTCATTCTGGGGCTGCACTACCCGTCGGATGTGGTCGTGGGCGCCGCAATCGGTTGGGGATTGGCCAAGGCTTCATTGAACTTCATACCGCTGCTATTCTGAGCCATCCTCTGATTGAAGGCGCTTGTCAGTCAGCGCAGATCCAGATACACTTAAATTGGCGTTTCGGTAGGGAACATCATGCTTTGCTCTAAGTCAGTTCGTATGTGCTGCTTGTTATCAGCCAGCGCTTTTTTTTCAGGTTGCGCATTCAGTCCAAATGATGAATTTACGCGCTTCTCGCCCGAGGAATTTGGTGCGCAGCAGGTCCTCATCGTCGTTGACACCTTGAAACTTGATGATGTTGACGGTGATCTACATGTGCTGAATATCAATGTAAATCAACAGGTTGCAGATGCGCTTCTGAATGCGGCAAGCAAGCAGATGGCCGCTAAAGGTTATTCGGTATCACCTGATTCAGTGCAATCATCAGGCCTGATGGTTAATACCGCAAGTCAGTATCTCGTTATTGAACGGGGTAGCGAGGATGATGGAAAAACTGACTGGGATGATACTGGTATCGGGAGCATTGAGTCTGCTCCCTATTTTATCGATTTGGGTCCACTGACTGAAGATGCGATGCTCCCTTTAAACGAGGTTCATCGAAATATTCTCTCAACTCAAGTCAAGAGCTTTAAAGACATCGGCCCTCTGGGGTTGCAGCGGCTTGAGCTCGACTTTTATTCCGGCGTGCTGGTCATGCAAGGCTATGGTGTTGATATTCCTTTTGGCAAGTCCATGGCCCAGGGAATGGCAACTGCCCTAGTTACTTTGGGAATGGTATCTACCTGGCAGCAACCCACCTCTAACTATTCGGCTACGTTAATCGACCCGGCCAGTGGGCAGGTGGTCTGGGCCAATCATTTTTACCAAACGAGCGTCATGCGTCGCCCTGAACAAATCGAGACAATAGTTGAAACCCTGCTTAGAGATTTGCCCATGCGATCAGTGGCAGGACAAGGCGAAATCGATCTAGCGGAAGAGTCATCTCTTTAAGGAGATTCAGCTGAGTGACGTTGTTGTAACCGCTCGATTACCCGATCCAGCGTCAGATCTCTGGCAGCCAACACAATCAACAGGTGGTAGATCAGATCTGCACTTTCGCCCAGCAGTTCTTCCGAATCGTTTGCTACGGCTGCTAGCGCGACCTCAACACCTTCTTCTCCAACCTTCTGTGCGCAACGCTGAATGCCCTCGGTCAACAACTTGGCAGTGTAGCTGGACTCGGCTGAAGCCGACTTGCGCTGCTCGATGATTTCCTCAAGGTCGGCCAGAAATCCAAGCAACGGCGGTGCTTGTTCCCCAAAGCAGGTCCTTGTACCCCTGTGGCAGGTCGGCCCTTGCGGAAGCGCCTGAACCAGCAGCGTATCCTGATCGCAGTCCTCAACTATATCGACCAATTCAAGGGTATGTCCCGAGGTTTCGCCCTTCGTCCAGAGCTGCTCACGACTGCGCGAGAAAAACGTGACCAGGCCGGTCTTGAGCGTTTTATCCAGCGATTCTTCTGACATGTAGCCCAGCATCAGAACCTGCCCGGTTCGCGCATGTTGAACGATGGCCGGTAACAGCCCCTGGCCTTTGTCCCAGTCCATGCGGCTGGCTAGATCGTCTTTATTTTCATTCATCACTATTCTCAGTTTCGCGTGCTGATGCCCTGTTGTCGCAACCAGGTTTTCAATTCCGGAATCAGAATCTGGCTGGAATGAAAGACGGTTGCGGCCAGCGCGCCATCCACATCCGCCTGCTCGAATACGTCCAGAAAATGTTCCGGCGCGCCGGCGCCGCCGGACGCAATCATCGGCACGTCGGCCAGCGCCCGCATTTGCTGCAGCTGATCAATATCGTAGCCGGTCCGAACACCGTCTGCGTCCATGCAGTTCAACACGATTTCACCGGCACCCAGCTGCTGCACCTGTTCAATCCAACTGCGCGTATCCAGCTCCGGGTCAATCATGTTGTCAGGATCACCGGTATTGGCACGCAAGCGAAAAGCATGCTGATCGCGGATGGAGTCGATACCGACAACCACGCACTGACTGCCAAATGCGTCAGCCAGTTCAGCGACCAAACCGGGCCGCCGAAGCGCCGGCGTATTGACCGAGATCTTGTCGGCACCGGCATGCAGCACCCGGCGCGCCGATTCGACGCTGGTGATCCCACCGGCGACCGAGAACGGGATATCGATTTCGGCGGCCACGCGCTCGATCCATTCGACGTCCACACTGCGCGCCTGCGGACTGGCGGTGATATCGTAGAACACCAGCTCATCGGCACTTTGATCCCGATACGCCTGCGCCCGCTCGACGATGTCACCCATGTCACGATGATTGCGAAAGCGCACGCCTTTGACCACCCGACCATCGCGCACATCCAGACACGGAATAATGCGTACCGCGACCATCAGCGTTTATCCGGGCCGGGCTGGAACGGCTTTTTACCGCAGATAGACGCAGATGGGCGCAGATTAAAAACCCTGCTTGAAGCCGTATGGCATGGGCAAAAGGAACCTTTGCACCCGTCCGTGCCATTCGTCATCTGCATGTCGTTTTTACGCTTTCTCATCGGCGTTCATCTGCGTAATCTGCCCTCAAGAACAGGGATTGGTGTTGTACTGGCGAATGGCCTCGAGCGGCACCAGGCCTTCGAGCAATGCACGGCCGACAATGCAGGCATCCACGCCGGTCCGGCTGACTTGCTCGAGATGTTCCGGCTGACCGATACCGCCCGATGCCTGGATGCGCAAATCCGGATAGCGTTCAGCGATTTCGGTATACAGCGCAACGCTGGGTCCGGACAGCATGCCATCGCGCGAGATATCCGTACACAGCAAATGCATCAAGCCCGCCCCGGTCAGCAGGTCCAACAACTGAAACAGATCGTGTTCGCCGCGTTCGGTCCAGCCCGAAGCCCGTGGGATCCAGCCATCGCCGTCGCTGTCCAACACGTCAAGACCGGCGACGATGCATTCCGGCCCAAAGTGCTGAAGCCAGTCACAGACGGTTTCCGGCGCTCGTACGCAGACGCTGCCGATGACAATGCGTTCGGCTCCGGCAGCAAGCCGGGTTTGTACATCTGCCCGATCACGGACGCCGCCGCCGGTTTGCACTGGAATATCGAGCCGGTTACAAAGGGTCCTGATCTGATCGAGGTTGCCGTCGCCGCCGTCGAGCGCTGCGTCCAGATCAACCAGGTGCAGTCGTTGAGCGCCGGCCGCCTGATAGGCCTGAGCCTGTTGCAGCCCGGTCACCGCGTAGTCGGTCTGACGATCGTAATCGCCCTGTTCGAGACGAATGACGCGCCCGTCGCGCAGGTCGATGGCAGGAAGTAGATACATGATGACCTCAGTAGGACAGAAAGTTCTGCAGCAACCGCTGCCCGGGGCCAGCAGATTTTTCCGGGTGAAACTGGCAAGCAGCAAAATTATCTTGCCGGACAACCGCGGCAAACGCCTGACCGTGCACACTGGTTGCTACCGCCTGACCGGGCGGTGCAACAAAGGTATGCACAAAATAAAACCACGCCTTTGGGTCCAGGCCCGCGGCCAGCGGATCATCCATCTGCCATTCAAGCTGGTTCCAGCCCATATGCGGCAGCCGCAAGCCGGCGGTCTCCGGCAAGCGGGCAACGGTGCCCGGAATAATGCCCAGACAATCCACATCGCCCTCCTGCGAGCGCTCGAACAACAGCTGCAGCCCAAGGCAAATACCGAGCACCGGCTGCTGCAGGTTTTTCAGTACGTCAATCAAACCAGCCTGCCGCAATGCCGCCATGGCAGCGGCCGCCGCGCCGACGCCGGGCAGTATCACGTGTGAAGCGCGCTGAATGGCTTCGGGTTCACGCGTCAGGTGGCTATCGACGCCAATGCGATTCAGCGCCTGCACGACCGAGCCGAGATTGGCACCGCCCGAGTCAATCACCGCAACACTCATCGCACCGGACCCACGCAAAGACCAATCACAAGGACCCCTTGGTCGAGGGCAGTTCCGTGCCGCCTCTGGCCAGGGCCGGGCGCAACGCGCGGCCGACCGCCTTGAAGCAGGCTTCGACCTGATGGTGCGCATTCTCACCCTGCACGTCCAGGTGCAGCGCGCACTGCAGATTCTGTGCCAGCGAGCGGAAAAAATGCTCGACCATTTCGGTGTGTAAATCACCGACCGAGTCGCGCGAGAACGCGCCGTTCAATACGAACCAGGGTCGGCCCGACAGGTCGATTGCGGCATTCGCCAGCGATTCATCCATCGGCACCATGAAACCGTAGCGTCCGATCCCGTGCCGGTCGCCGAGTGCCTGATCAAGCGCACTGCCGAGCGCAAGCGCACAATCCTCAACCGTGTGATGTTCATCGATTTCCAGATCGCCGACACAATCAAGATTCAACTGAAATCCACCGTGGCTGGCCAGCTGATCGAGCATGTGATCGAAAAAACCGATGCCGGTGCTGATCTGCGTACCGGTCTGATCAAGATTGACTTCAGCGCTGATTCGGGTTTCATTGGTATTGCGCTCGACCCGCGCCGTGCGCGGCTGCGTCAGCAACGTATCGGCAATGGCCAGCCAGCCGTGGTCCGGCGTAATCCGTAAGCCTTTCAGCCCCATGTTGTCAGCCAGCTCAAGATCGGTATTCCGATCACCAATGACGGCGGAATGGGAGCGATCCAGATTCGGGTCGCGCAGATAGTCCAGCAGCATGCCAACGCCGGGTTTCCGCGTCGGCGCATGATCTTCCGGCAGGCTGACATCAATGTGAACTGCATCAAACTCGACGCCCTGCGAGGCCAGAATATCCAGCAGCAGCTGATGCGGCCCATCGAATGCCTGCTGCGGAAACGCATCGGTGCCCAGGCCATCCTGGTTGGTCACCATGACAAAGCGAAAGCCTGCCGCTTTCAGCCGCTGCAATGCCCCGATGACGTTCGGCATCAGCTTGAATTTTTCAAACGCATCGATCTGTTCATCGTCCGGCTCCTCGATCAGGCAGCCATCGCGGTCGATAAACAGCAGTTTCTTGTAGCTCATTGGCTAAAACGTCCTTGCAGAAAGTCGATCAAGGCCTGATTTTCTTGCGGTTGCCCAATACTGATCCGCACCGTGTTGTCCAGCCCGGGCTGGGCGGACTGATCGCGCAAACGAATCCCGGCCTCGGACGCTTGCTGAATAAGGTCCTTGGCATCCTCGACCTTGATCAACACGAAATTTGCGTGACCCGGCCAGATTCGCTGCACCGTATCCAGCGTTTCCAGCACGGCCAACAGGCGCGTTTTCTCGTCAGCCATTGTGGCCAGCTGTTGCTGCTGAATCGCATACGCCGATGCAGACAGGGCCTGCAGGGCCAGTTCCACGGTTGGCGTCGGCAGCGGGTAGGGCGCGATGATACGCCGAAGCAGGGCAATGATGTCGGCATTGGCAATGGCAACACCAATCCTGCAGCCTGCCAATGCATAGGCCTTGGACAAGGTCCGCAGTACGATCAAGTTGGGAAATTCATCCATCAAGTCCAGGCTGGAATGATCCGGCGCGAATTCGATATAAGCCTCGTCCATGACGACCAGCTGCTGGCGCTCGAGCTGCAGCTTCAGGAATTCTCTGAGCGCTGAGCGTTGAATGACATTGCCGGTCGGATTATTCGGCGAACATAGAAATGAAATCCTGCAGTTGCGCGCCTGCTCGGCCATATTCGGGTTGATCGTGAAGCCCGCGTCGGTATCAATCAGGGGCGACTCGATAACCACAGCGCCCTGGATTCGGGCCGACAGGCCATACATGCCGAAACACGGTGGACAGATCAGTACCTGATCCTGATTGGGCCGGCAGAATACGCGCAGCAACAGGTCGATCCCTTCATCGCTGCCGCGCGTGATCAGCAGCTGGTTCTCATTGACGCCATAGCGGGCCGCCAACCGCTGTTTCAGTCGAGCGGGCTGCGGATCCGGATAGCGATTCAGCGAAAGCTCGGATTCTACCTGCGGCGCATAGGGGTTTTCGTTGGCGTTCAGCAGAATGCCACTTGCACCGGCCAGCGCCCGCGCTGAAGCATAGGGCTTCAGCGCGCGAATTTCCGGCCGCGCCAGCGCCAATGGGTCAAAAGTACTCATTCGCTGTCAGACTCCAACACCTGAAGGCGCAGATCCACCGCCAAACGATGCGCGTCCAGACCTTCATGCGACGCCAGTCGCGATGCAGCCGGACCCAGTTGTTTGAGGCCCGCTGCAGTCGCCTGCTGGACGGTCATGCGGCGCATGAAATCGACCGTGGACAATCCGCTGTGAACCCGTGCCCACCCGCCAGTCGGCAACGTGTGATTCGTGCCCGAGACATAGTCCCCCAGGGATTCCGGGGTGTAAGGGCCGAGAAAGATCGAGCCGGCTGAGCGCATACCCCGACTCAGTTCCTCTGCGGACTCCGTTTGGATAATCAGGTGCTCAGGTGCATATTGCTCACTGACTGATATCGACTCTTTAATGTCTTTTAGAAGCACAATGGATGCAGATTGCAGTGATTTAACGACTGTTTTTCTCCTCGGCAGCTTGTCCATCAAAGCCTCGACATGGTCTTTGACCTGGTCGGCCAGGACCTGACTATCGGTCACCAGGATGACCTGAGAATCCGGGCCGTGCTCGGCCTGGCTCAACAAATCAATAGCCACCCAGTCCGGTCGTGCCTGGTCATCGGCAATGACCATGACTTCCGACGGACCAGCGGGTAGATCCTGGGCTGCACCATCCACATCCATCGCGGCCTGACGCTTGGCCTCGGCCACAAACCGATTGCCGGGCCCGAACAACTTGACGCAAGCAGGCACTGATTCCGTACCCCAAGCCATCGCAGCGATGGCTTGTGCACCGCCGGCCACCAATACTTGCTCAATACCGAGCTTGTTGGCCACGGCGAGCACGGCCGGATCCGCCTTACCTGCACGATTCGGCGGTGTCGCCAGCACAATCTGCTCGCAGCCGGCCAAGCGTGCCGGCACGGCCAGCATAATGGCTGTTGACGGCAGTGCAGCCGAACCAGCCGGCACATATAATCCGACCGGGTCCAGCGCAACCCAGCGTGCTTCGCAGACGACGCCGGGCGCCGTTTCCAGCTTGAAATCCTCGGGCTTGCTGCGCTGATGGAAGGCCGTAACGGTTGCGATCGCCTGATCAATGGCCCGGTCCAGATCGGCCGGCAATGCTTCGAAATCATCGCTTGATTGCCACAGCGCTTCCGGATCGACCGCATCGAATTCGCGCGTATAGTCCAGCACCGCGGCGTCGCCTTCAACCCGGACGCGCTCGATAATGTCAGACACCACCGTTTGCAGTTTTTGATCGCTTTCCATGCGCGGGCGGCGCAGCACGTCGGCACGCTGTTCCGCATTCAGCGAGTCCCACTCGACCAGATTCATACCAACATCTTCTCCACCGGCAGGACCAGAATGGCGGAAGCCCCGGCTGATTTCAGCGCTTCGAGATGGCCCCAGAACACCTGCTCGGTGCACAAGGCATGCACAGCCACCCGATCCGATTGCCCTTCGAGCGGCAGCACCGTCGGACTTTCCGCACCCGGCAGAATTTCGGCAATCGCAGCCAGTTCTGCACGGGGTGCGTGAAACATCACGTACTTGGTTTCACTGGCCTGCTGCACACCCTGAATGCGCTGCACCACCTTGTCCAGCAGCGCTGCGCTATCCGAGCTCAGCGTCGAACGACCGCGATACAGCGCCGCCTGGCTTTCGGTGACGGTTTCAACGGCGCGCAGATGATTGGCCCGGAGCGTGGTGCCCGTTGATACCAGGTCGACAATCGCATCGGCCGTGCCCAGGCTGGGTGCAATCTCGACCGCACCATTCAGAAACACGATCTTTGCTTCAACATCGTGCTGTTGCAGCCAATGCCGCGTCAACTGCGGATAGCTGGTGGCGATTCGTGCTCCCGACAGTTGCTGTGGCGACTGATAGGCTTGCTGTTCGGGCAGTGCCAGCATCAAACGACAGTGGCCAAAATCCAGCGTGGCCAACTCATCCAGATCGTCATCAGCAGTCGAGCGGCGCGCATCAAGAATTTTCTCCCGCGCAACGTTTTGCCCGACAATGCCCAGATCACACATGCCCTCGAGCAGCAAGCGCGGAATGTCGTCATCGCGCACCAGCAATAAATCGACCGGCAGATTGCGCCCGTACCAGAATAATTTGTCCTTGCTGCGGGCAAAGCTCAGGCCCGAACGCTCCAACAACTTCAGGGAAGTTTCGGCCAGGCGCCCGGATTTCTGGATCGCGATCCTGATGCGCTCGGTCGATGGTGAGTCGTAGGCGCTCATGATGCGGCTCCTGGTTGCGCGCGTTGTTCCCGCGTGTTCTCAGGTTGCACATCGGCCAAGCGGTTCAAGGCCAGACGATAGCCGCCATGCCCCATATCGACAAATCGCGCCACCCGTCCAATGGTCGTCACGCTGACGCCGGTGCGCTCATGGATCTCGCGGTAGGGCAACGCTTCTTGCAGCAGTTGCACCACGCGCCAGCGATCGACCAGCGCTTCCAACTCGGCCGGCGTCGTCAAATCCCGCAGTAGTGCACGGCACTCATCGGCCGTCTGCATGGCCATAAATGCCTCGGCCAGGCTGTTCCTGGCCGCACGATTTGCTTTAAGCTGTTGATTATCCAACTGTTTCATAGTATTTACTGCGCATTTGGTCTTTGCTGATAGCAAAATAATGTAATAACGTGCTGTTACATTAACATACTATTTACATTGAATCATCACAAACTCGTGATGCATAAAAAAGGCCCGCAAATGCGGGCCAGTCAATGGAGAGTCTCCTTAATACATGCAAATCTAAGGAGCTCGTCTGAATGGAATGGCATGCTTTACAGCGTACACGTGTGCTATTCCAGGACAGATTTCTTGCAAAGTGAAATCATCCGGCGAATCGTCCGCCGGAAGATCCACTTTTTGAACTTAGTTCCAATCTTGAACCCATTGAATATAAAATTCCCTGCCCACTGGGTTGTAGTAGCCACCGGCATTAATAAACCAGGGCCACTGTGGATTGGTAGGATCCACAGGGGGATCTTCATTAAACAGATTGTTGATCCCAAACGTAATCTGGGTACTCGGCCCGAATTGGTAGCGTAGCTGTCCATTGAAAGTGATGTAATCATCCACCACTTCAGCATTGGTTAGCGGTATGGTTGAATTGATTCCGCCCAGTTCGTCGACATACGTTGCACGCAGCGTCGCACCGAAATTACCTAGACTCCAATTAGTCGTAAAATTACTTCGCCATTCAGGCAGCGAAAAGATACCGACACCACTGGTGACTGGGGAAGCCTCATTGAATTGAGTCTTGAAATCTCTAACCCAAGTTGTTGCCGATTCAAACTCAAATCGCCCAGCAGAATCTGTATTCAGCACGTAATTCACCGTCAAGTCAGCGCCACTGGTTTCCTGAAACGATAAGTTTTGTGCCGTTGCAGTCAATTGCCCACCGTTAAGCGATCCAGCTGTATCGCGCGTTATGAGCGCGCAGAATGACTGATCTCCCGCAGCACACTGGTTGACAATAAACTGACCGGTTGGCGTCGAGATAATGTTCTCTAATTCAAGATTGAAATAATCCAGAGTCATTGAAAGATCATCAGTTATATTCCAGGCCAACCCAAGATTCCAACTTTCACCAGTCTCTTCTTCCAGTGAGATATTCGAGCCAGAGAGCGTCCGTACACTTTGAACAGACTGGACACATGGATCAAATCCACTTCCGTAAGGATTATTTGGACCGTTGACTACCGAAGGCGGCAATGAAGAACCAACACTTCCGCCAAGATTTTGACAAACGACTGTATCGTTGAAAGTCTGGAAAGATCTTGTGGTTGATCCGAACAATCGTTGTAAATCAGGTGCTCGAAACGTCTCGCTCCAGCTACCACGCAACAGCAAATTATTGAGCGGTCGCCAGCTTACAGCAATTTTTGGGGATAACGCGCTGCCGGTTTCTGACTCATCGTTGTAGTCATCCCAACGTGCCGCAGCGCTGATTTCAACCGTATCGATTACAGGCAGCGATATTTCCAAACCAAGCGCTGTGCGCTCGCGAGCACCACCACCGGCGGAACCACCGTCACTGGCGTCACCCAATAATGTGATTTGATCACGACGATCGAAAAACTCTTGCTGTTCAAACTCACCCACTGCTGCTAAACCGACTGGCCCGCCCGGCAGCTCCCATGGCAAGAAGCCAGTAATCTGCACATCAAACACATCGTTTTGAGATTGGGCGTCGGTAAATGGTTGAAAGCTAGTGCGCGCAACCACATCATCCGGGATTGGTTGAAATAAATCGAGTCCATTATCAACTTCATTCTCAAATGCTGAAAGAATGATGGACCCACCTCTTGTTCTCAATACTTCCTGAACATTATAAGAATAGGCTGCTTCCCATTCCCAATCGACTCCAATCAATCCGTTGACACCAAGAGTGGCGCCGTATGATTCGATATCGATATCTGTAGTACGCGGCCCATATTCCACTAAACGACGGACAAAAACCGCAGGACCGCCATTGGGCCCCGTAATAAGACCACCGTTGTTTGGTACGATTGGATTTGCCGATGCACCTAGAAATAGTGCAGTACCGGCATATGCAAACGGCTCAATCTGTGTGTTGGTTTCGCTCTGAGTCCATCGCCCAAAAGCAAAAAGATTGATTCCATTGTCCAATTCATGGTCTACACGGCCACTAAACGTAACCCTGTCGTTTTCAGGAAATAGTTGACGAAATTCAGATCGATTGAACCCGCATGGGCTCCCACCAAAAAGCGAACCTGATCCAGGCGTGCCAGGCGGAATTCCCTGGCCACCCAAAGGGCCATTCGGTGATCCGCAATCCGGAGCTGGTATTAAAGAAGGTACTCCTGTGTTCGGATCTACTTCAACAATATTTGCTCCGAATGTACTGAATACGCCGCGGCCTAGCGGGTCAGCAATGTCAGAAGCTGCAAAATCCCGCTGGTTGGCCAGCAACTCTTCATTGCGCTGAAATTGAAATGTTAGATAAGCAGAAGTGGAATGGGTACTCGCGCCACCTACCAATTCATACTGCCGTGTTTCATAGCCGCCATCGTCAGTATCACCAAAACGGATTCTTGACTGTAATCCGTCAAAGTCCTTTCTCGTAATTACATTGATAACGCCGCCGACCGCGTCAGAACCATAAATCGCTGAAGCGCCGTCGGTTAGAATTTCGATCCTGTCAATTATTGCGGTTGGGATACTGGAGAGGTCAAAAAACTGAGTTGAGCCACCTATTCCAAGTGGATAAACAGGAATCCGGCGTCCATCAATGAGTGTTAATGTTCGTCCAAGACCAAAACCACGAAGGTTTACTGCCGATGCACCCGGCGTAAATCCAAACACAAATTGTTGTGATAATGAACCACCGGTGTTTTGTGTCAAGCTATCTAAAGCATCTTGTACAGTTAGATATCCTTGGTTTTCAAAATCGGTTCTATCTATGGTAACAATAGGAGTCGGTCCCTCGATATCGGTGCGCAAGATACGTGAGCCTGTAATCTGAACGCGGCCTAAATCAGCTGCTTCTTCTTCTGCAGTTTCGGAATCCTGATCTTGTGCCCAGGCTGCAGACGAGATCATCCAGGCACATGCCAAAGGCCCTACCAAGAGCAACAGTAAGTGGATAAATAATTTTCGTTGTTTTCGCATTGTTCTCTCCGCTAGTTATACCGATGCACCGACCACCGGGCACGGTTAGAACAAATGCTAGAAAATTGTTAAACAAAGAAAATTACGGGATTATTCAGATCATTTGAAAAATGATCTGTTTATTAAGAAGTGCGAGTCGATGAATCTGAATTGATGCCGGGCAACTCAGCATCAGTAACCAACTGGAGCGCAAGATCAGACGGTAGGTTGCCGATGCTTAGACCAGGCCCGCAATACCGACATTATTCAGCAGTTGGCTAAATCGGGCGTCTTCGCGAAACGCAGCCATCTCATCCAGCCATGGATCGATGATGAAGAAACGTCGCTGCTTGACTGCAATTTCTGCCATTTCAAACGCTGCATCCAGCTCTCCAACTAAGGTCAGCATGAATGGTGTGATACCGGAATCGAGTTGACCCAGTAGCACCCGCTCGCGAATTTGCGGCACAACCTCTGTCGACGAAGGGTCACCGATCAATGCATCAATAATGTAGATTGGCCAAACCCAGCGGGGGTGGTTCCGGCGGTTGCTATTCAGCGCTTTCCAACGGCTGATGCTTTGCTCACTCCAACCGCTGCGATTGATCAGAAGGCATTCAAGATTGTCGCAGAACCGGGTTTTTGCGCCCAACCTGCGCGCCTTGCGTAATTCAAGGCCAGACTCCTTATGGTCTTCGCGGTGCAGCAGCATCCAGCCCAGCGCAAGATGGCCGCTTGCAGCCAGGGGCTCCAGTTGACAGCCTCGCTGCATCAGTGCGATGGCTTGATCGATCCGACCCAGATGAAGACAAAGCTCCGCATAGCCGTGCAAAATAATCTGGTCATTCGGTTGATAGGCGTAGGCGCGTTCATACTGTTCCAATGCGGTTTGCCATTGCCAGTCCTGATGATCCAGCGCACCCAACACGGCCCAGGCCAGCCCATTGGCCCCGTCCAGATCGAGCGCCTTGCTCGCGTGTTCGCGCGCCTTGCGCAACAGCAGCGATGCTGGCTCATCGGTGTACATAGGCTGTAGAAAAAGCGCATGAGCCAGCAGCGCCCAGAGCTGCGCGTAATAGGGTTTTTTCGCGATGTACTGGTCGAGCATGCGAATAGCGCGCTGGATATCGGGTGCATTTCTTCGTACCAGCAGATAGCGGGCCATGGCCATGACTTCCTGGTGGTCGCTCAATTCCGCCCTTTTTTTCGAGTCGTCCAGAACAGCCGGGCTGGCATTCGGTAGCGGTCCGATATCGGCAATGGCCTTGTAGCCAACCCGGTGGATGGTATCGATGTATTGCGGTGGGTTGCGCTGATCGCCCAACGCTTTTCGCAGTTCGCTGATCGCACGGGTCAACGAGGATTCACCCGTTTCAGGTGACGGCCAAAGCTGATCGAGTAAGGCATGCCGGGTGCAGGGCCGGCCATGGTCATGCACCAGCGCCAGCAATAGCTGCATGACTTTCGGTTCGAGACGGGCCATTTCGTTGCCCCGGACCAGGCGATTTTCCTGGGGCAGTACCGCCCAATCACCAAAGCGGAAGCCCGCACGATGGCGAGAATATTCGTTCTGGCTTCCGGCAGCAAATAGTCCGGCTTTGTGCATCGAGTCGTGGCTCGTTTGTTCGATCCCTAATAAATTAGACATTCCAGGTCACAAAATGGTTGCAAAAGACGTGATCTATTGTGTGCTGGAATAAATAATGAAGTTATTAGGAGTTTATCCAGAACGTTGGATGTTGCAACCTCAATCGACAATCCATCAGATTGAATTACTGGTGAAATGGGCTAAACCCTCTTGCGTCTAAAGGGCAAGAACAGTTGCCTATGGTTGCCCGGCAGTCTAAAATAGGCCGGTTTAAGCCTAATTAATCGGTTTTTCAGGCTATTGAGCGGAAATTCAGGCCAAAAGCCACAAAAACCCCGCCAGCAGTCAATGGCTGCTGAAAAAATTACAAATAAACACGATTTTTAATCACTGTTAAGTATTACTACTAGGGAGTAGTTATGGATTTGAACCTGATCCCTCCGGTTCTCGGAGTTGTCGGCCTGATTGTGGCCTTCGTTGTGTACCGCGCGATGATGAGCTTTCCGGTCATGGACGGCAAAGCGGCCAGTATCTCGGCCATGATTCAAAGCGGCGCCATGGCCTTCATGCGGCGCGAACTGATCATGATCGGGGCTTCGGTCGGCGTGTTATTCGTCGGCTTGTTTATCGGCCTTGGCATCGAAACGGCTGTGTCGTTCCTGGTCGGCGCGTTCTGTTCGGCATTGGCTGGCTACCTCGGCATGATCGCCGCGACCCGGGCCAATGTGCGCACCACCTCGGCTGCGCATACGCTCGGCACCGATAAAGCCCTGACGGTCGCGTTCTACGGCGGCTCGGTCATGGGCCTGGTACTGGCCTCGCTGGGCCTGCTCGGCCTGGGCGTGCTGTATCTGGTGTTCGGCACCGATCCGGAAACTGCGCACAAGATTCACGGCTTCGGCATGGGTGCCGGCGTGGTCGCGCTGTTCTATCGTGTCGGCGGCGGTATCTTCACCAAGTCGGCCGACGTCGGCGCGGACCTGGTGGGCAAGGTCGAAGCCGGTATTCCGGAAGACGATCCGCGTAACCCGGGTGTAATTGCCGATAACGTGGGCGATAACGTCGGTGACGTGGCCGGTATGGGTTCAGACATCTTCGAATCCTACTGCGGCTCGATGATTGCGACCGTCGCGCTGGCTACCGTTATGGTTCAGCAGGCAGGCTCCACCGGCATGGTGCCGGGCATGGGTCCGGATGCCTCGCTGATGGGCTTGCCGCTATTGCTGGCCTCGCTCGGCCTGGTCTGCTCAATCGTCGGCATCCTGGTGGTGCGCATGGCCACCGGCAAGAGCCCGGAAGTGGCGCTGCGCTTCGGCACCATGTCCGCCGCGCTCGGATTTGTTGCGCTGGCCTACTTTGTGATCAGCGCGCTGGATGTAACGAACGGCGTCTGGATTGCCACCATTGTCGGTGCGGTCGGCGGGGTGATCATCGGCCTGTCAACCGAGTACTACACCTCGGCCAAGCCGATTCGTGACATCGCCAAGGCCGGTGAAACCGGTCCGGCCACAGTAATTATCGCGGGCCTGGCCACCGGCATGCAGTCGGTGGTCATTCCCATCCTGACCATCTGCGTCATGATCTTTATCGCCAATAGCCAGGCCGAACTCTATGGCGTCGGCATCGCAGCGGTCTCCATGCTGGCCACGGTCGGCATGACCATGGCGATTGACGCCTACGGTCCGGTGGCCGATAACGCCGGCGGTATTGCCGAAATGGCGGGTTTAGGCGAAGACACCCGCAAGATCACCGACTCGCTTGATGAGCTGGGCAACACTACGGCTGCGATCGGTAAAGGCTTTGCGATTGGTGCTGCCGCACTGGCGGCCCTGACCATCATCAGCGCCTACATTGCCGAAGTCAGTCATCGGCTGGACGGCTTCTCGCTGTCGATTTCCGACCCGAACGTGCTGATCGGCATGTTCCTCGGCGGCCTGTTTCCGTTCCTGGTGGCTTCGATTACGATGACCGCAGTCGGTGACGCCGCGTTCGAGATGATTCGCGAAATTCGCCGCCAGTTCAAGGAAATCCCCGGCCTGCTGGAAGGCAAGGCCGAGCCGGATACCGTGCGCTGTGTCGATATTGCCACCTCGGCGGCCATCAAGAAGATGCTGCTGCCGGCTGCACTGGCCGTATTCGGCCCCATCGTGGTGGGCTTCGGCCTGGGCGCGCAGGCGCTGGGCGGCATGCTCGGTGGCGCGCTGATCTCGGCCGTACTGCTGGCGCTGACCATGGCCAATGCCGGCGGCGCCTGGGACAACGCCAAGAAGCACGTCGAGAAGGGCAACTTCGGCGGCAAGGGCACCGACACCCATGCAGCGAACGTGGTCGGCGACACCGTCGGTGATCCGCTCAAGGACACCTCCGGCCCGTCGATGAACATCCTGATCAACGTGATGGCGATTGTGAGCCTGGTCATTGCACCATTGCTGTCGCACTAATCGGTTCACTAGCTGAGCTAGCGACTCGACAAGATGTAACAAAAAACGCGGCCCCGGGCCGCGTTTTTTATAGATCGAAGTCGCTGGAACATCCAAGCGTTTCGCCGCACGGCTTAACCGGCTGATGTGATCAGCCGGTTAACATAACACGCTTGTCAAAACAATCGCGCTTTGACAAACAAGGAAGCAATAGAGCGCACTGAATACCGTCAGCAAACGTGCTTTCTAGAGGCTGTCAGTAATTATTCGTGCGGTTCTGCTGAATAAGCGTTTCGGCTCCTTTGGTGCGATTGCTTCAACATTGTGGCTTAAAAGACCAGCTACGCCGTATATGCCCAACTATCGCTGCCCGTCAAGCGATGTGTATGCTGCCGGTGACATCCTGTCGCAAACACCTACGCGGTACCCTTACGCGATGGGCCCTATTAACAATGCGTAGAACAATGACAGACGATGGAACGACCCCGCCATTGTGGTGGCTCTACGTCCTCGACTGCGATGGACGGCTATACACCGGTGTAACCACAGATCCGGATCGGCGCCTGCGTGAGCATCGCGCAGGACGCTCACGGGCTGCAAGGTTTACACGGGGAGCCACATCCGTGGAATTGCGCTACGCCGTAGCCGTGGGCGGACGATCACTGGCCCTGCAGGTCGAATACAGACTCAAGCGCCTATCGCGATCCGAGAAACTTACACTCTGTGAACAATCGCCTTCATCAGCACACCTGCTGGAGCGGCTGTCACTGGCGCCGTGATCCGGATTGGCGCCCAACTTGCGAGCAGCAAGGCAGTCCGGATTAGCGTTATATTCAACGGTCGACGACTGAATCCAATTGATTCATTGCCCGTACATTTAACAATGGCTGAATCAATACCCGATAAGCCGGAAGCTCGGACAATGACTGGAAATCAGCCTTCTATCAGTAGGGGCGTCCGCTTATGTCCATTCTTACTGGCACAACAACCCATCAGGATGGCACGTAAATTTCTTGGTGGTTCTGAAGATGTTCGGAGACTGTCTGTTACAGGCCTGTATGATGATGGCATTGGGCGCACTATTACAAGCCCAGCAACTGGCACGACGTATATGAGCTCAGACCCCAGTATCGTCACAGTATCTGCAGAAGGCGCTCTTCAACCCGAAATAAATGGCGTTGCAACGGTTGTAGTTTCCAATGGCGCGGTTCAAGACAGTATTCCGGTCGATGTAAGAGGCGTAATCAGTATTGTATTCAAGGATGGATTTGAATCCTCCCCCTCGACACGTTGATCGACCATATGGAACTCCGCATTATTCCTGTATTGCTTTTTAGTCTGATTGGGCTTATTACCTGTAGCGATTACGGAGACTTTACTATAGCTGAGAGGAAGGACTTACTCCCTGAGGAGACACCACCGCTCGAAGAGATGAACCTACTTGATACCAATATAGATTTTCATGTGTTTACTGAAGCACATTATCACTGGTTACCTGAAGACACTTGGCCAAAAGATATCCAGGATTATATAAGCGAGTCTCGACGGCGGTTTAATAATGAATGGGAACGAATTAGTGAACTCCCCGAAGAGTTCAGCTTGGGACTACCCGAGGGCTGCATGCTCGTCGAACCGATGGAACAAAGTTCGTGGTATGCACAGTTATCGAAATACAAACGGTTATCGCTGAATAATCGTGAAGTCACATTAATTAGCTATCCGACACCAGCCACCGACACACGACCATCCTGGTCCGTTGGGCCTCCACACTTTGCCGTCTTTGAAGCCGACAAATCAGAGCCTTCGATATTAGAGATTGAAAGCTATAGCTATGAGTTTGAAGCGTTCGCACACAACGATCAAATCCTGATGATCTTGAATGCCGAAGATCGATTGCTTTATAGAACTTTGTCCTGGTCAGAAGGACAGCCAAGACTCTCCGATCCGATTGTGTTATTCCAGATGGAAATGAGCTCGGATCGAGACCGTGCTGGCATACAGAATATTGTTGCAACAAAAGCTGACAAAACCATTCATCTTGCCTGGCTTGTCAACGATTCTGGTTCATCGATTTATCATATGACCATTGATCCTTCTCAACCCGAGATTAGTCAACCGTCGGTCGTTACTGAAACTGATTCATCACTTTTAGGCATTAATGCTCACAGTAGCTCAGTCTGGCTTCACTGGATTGACGGTCGATTCGGGCGTGAAGGTTTTAACCCTACCAATATGCGCAAATGGTTCTCAGCCAAATTTTCACAATCTGGAGACTTAATCGAAACTTTGGTCATCAATACGCCATTCGATCATTCTGACTCAGCATCATCACCTGTTTTTGTATGGAGCTATGATTCCTTTGAGGTATTAGCCTGGGGTGTTGCCATGCAGGAAATTTCAAGAATTAACCGACGGCCAATTCAATTTTCCCTGTTGAATACAGAGACCCACACCGTCAGCCTTGCAGAAGATAGGTTGAGTTATGACCAGATAATAGAAGAAGCTCAGCGTCAATACACTGTGCGCCTTCGTAGCCAACTTTCACATGGCATTTCTCCAGAGGAAGCGGAAGACTGTGACCGTTGGGTCGCCTGGTTGCGTCAAAGGGAGGAAGTGAATGCAAACCTAAACCAAAATATAATTACAACTGACTCAATTCGTTAGCATCAATTTTTTTCCTAAACTTTTATTGATACAAGCTACCATTGCTTTTTGTAGTTTTCTAATTACAACTGTGGCCAGCAGTTTCTTACTGTGCCCAACCTGTGCCCAGAGCAAGAAAGAAGGACTTAGCATTTCTGCTAAGTCTCTGGAATTGTTGGTTGCGGGGGCAGGATTTGAACCTACGACCTTCAGGTTATGAGATTTATGCGAGGCAGTATAAGCAGAAAGCCACAATGCTGGACATTTTTATTTTTAATAACTTAGCAACAATCTCTTTCCGTCACTGCCTGTGGATAACTGCTCATTTTCAGGGCTTACTGTGCCCAAATTATGCCCAAAAAGTTCTTGCGCGATACGCCATAAGACTCTATGTTGATTGAAGAAATTGCAATACAAAAAGAGGCACCGTGAAAAATAGCTACGATTCAAAGAAGGAACAGAAAGAACGGGCCTAAGTATCGGGTCATGATCCGGATAGAGGGGCACCCACCTGTCCAGAAAACATTTTCGCGTCTTGCAGACGCCAAAGCATGGGCACAAGAGAAGGAGTTGAGACTCCGCCATGGAGAGTACAGGCCCACCGCCTCGGAGGCGAAAAGGCGAACCTTAACCGACGCAATTGAAAAATACCGTGTGGAGGTGCTTTCTCAAAAGGCACCCAGCAGCCAGCGGATTGAGTCAACCTGTCACCGGTTCTGGCTTGCAGAACTCGGCTCATATGCGCTCTCTATGCTATCGCCGGAAATCATCAGTAAAAAAATGGCCGTCCTTACCGGGACTGGCGATCGACGCAGAACCAAATCCGAAGTTGCAACCAAACCTAAGTCCCGCAAGACCATAAAACTCTACCGGGACAACCTGGAACTCATCTTGAAACATGCACAAGGCTGGGGTTGGCTTGGCAACTCAAACCCAATGGATGGCGTGACCCGAATTACCAAAGCCAATAAGGAGCGCGTGCGCTTCCTCAGCAACAATGAGCGTCCGGTTCTTCTTCAGGCCTGCAAGGAGAGCCCAAACCCGCCGACACAGCCATCTTGGCGGAGTCAGTCCCGAGGCCTTTGAGCGGGCCTCATCGTGAGGGTCTGAAGTGTCTATGGATTGGGGCCAGTCCACTAAAATAGTCACACCGTTCACTAAACCGGGGCACGCGTTGATGACAATTTTTGAAGCCAATTCAAGCCATCGGGAAGCGATACTGGCAATCGACCCCATTGCTGAAAATGATCCCGATCGCGTGGCATTTATCGATCAAGCATTGCAATCCCATGTGGTCCTGATTGCGGTAATCAACAAAGCACTCGTTGGCTACGGCGTGTTGGAGTACACCTTCTACGGCCAGGGTTTCATTTCCATGCTCTACGTGAACGAAAGCTATCGACGGCAAGGTACAGGTACGGCGCTGATGGAAGCGTTGATCGAGCGGTGTTCCACTCAGAAGCTGTTCACCTCCACCAATGAGTCGAATGCACCGATGCACGCATTACTGCAAACTCTCGGGTTCTCGCGCAGCGGCGTCATTCATAATCTCGACCCGGGCGATCCGGAGTGGGTATATTTCAAAAACCTCGCGACGTGACATGGAATCGACGATCTAGAATCACCTGGTTATGGGAGCTTGAGCATTTTGTGCGAGTACTACAAATTAGCTGTACTATATAACTGTAGCTTGGCTTTCAAGGTTTCAGCATGGGGAGAAAAATGACAAATCGGGTGTTTTTTCTATTGCTGACATTGGTGTCTACCGCGGCCCAAGCATTGCCTTTGCAGTGGGCCACCTCTTCGATTGAGACGACTCAAGAAATTGTCGAAGTATTCCCAACCCAGCAGGGCTTTCTGGCACTGGGTTCGTCCGGCGGTGTCTACCACTCGATTAACGGACTTGACTGGCAGGATGTGTCACCACCGATTAATAACAGCTTGACGGCTGGTATCGACTTCGACGGCCGCTGGCTGGTGGTTGGCCCTGAAGTTGGGCTCTGGTTTACAGACAATTCAGGACAAACCTGGGAACAAGCTGCTTTGCCTGAGCTTGAGGAGTATGCCTTCCGGCAAATGGATATTTCAAGGCAGTTTACTGAAACGCTTGTGGTGATCGGCAAATATGGTGATCCTAACGCTTGCCGGACTAGCGCGGTTGTTTCCCCGGACAGCCAAAATTGGTCCATTGTGTCAGAAGGTACTTTTCCAAGAGAACATGTTTCAACACAACCTACAAATTCAGGTCTGATTAACTTCGTTCTATACGACGTTCCCCGTTGCGGCGGTGTAACCCCAATTATCAACCCTTGGGGCTACTTCTATCTAGAAGGGACCGCTGAGACCGGATTCGGCGATTTCAGTTTGAATAACCAAATTTGGACTTCAGATTTTAATATTTTTCCCGTTGTCACACCCAGCCCAATGTTTGAAGCTGGATGGTTTGATGGCGCGTTCTGGGGATTGGACAGAAATTTCATACCTGATTTGCCGTTCTTTGCAATCAGGCGAATGACACCGCCGGAATTTAATTTCATGGATGATGTCACATAATTCGATCAGCAACCGTTTTCACTCACTGATTTCAGAGAAGGCGTCTTGATTTCACATCAGGGCTTAGTCAGTTATGTCGATCAAGAGGGAAATCTTGAGCAACAGGCATTGCCCGAAACGGAAGCATGGTATCGGTTGGCCTCTAACCTGATCACCGTGGTCGGCGTATCGCCTGAGGGCTTGGTGATACGCGGCGATCTGACCGGAAGCGGCATACCCATAAACGCCACTCACCCTGTGACCCTCATTATCTTGTCACTCCTTTTTCTGGCTATCGCTTTCAGCCAATTTAGGCCCAGATCAGCGGACGTGGGTTCAATCAGCGAAGACTGATCGGTATCGATCTTTTTTAATCAGCGATAGATATTGAACAGTTCCTTAGTGCGGATTTCTATGTTTCTGTTTTTTTGCCAGTGCGCGCGAAGGAATCGGTCAACGTGCAGCCGGACTTTGACGAATAAAAGGCATCCAACACAGGGTCGATATAGGAAATTTCTACTGTCCTTAAAAGATTTAGGCCGACAGGTGAGCGCTTTTTAAGTGGCCTGCGCAAGCGTTACTCGCGCCAACGCCTGGGTAATCCTTTCCAAGGCGTTGAACTGGCCGTAGTAATCAAGCTTGAATTTCTTTCGATACTGGCTGCCGTAGTTGGACGAGAGGTGCCAGGTCCAGCCGCCCGAATTCAGCTCCAGGATATAGAGTTTTCCCGTATCAACGTCGCGCACGATATCCTGCCCGAGAACCGGCATTGATGGAAAACTCTGATGAACCTGCTCGCCCAATGAAAGGATCTCCTGGTCGTTGACCAATTCCATATGACGGCCCTCTGTCAGGTTGGCTGCGATCGGAGCAAAGTTTTGCTCGGCCATGGATTGCTCGACATCCACCGCCTGACTTTGATATTTGACCAGATAGATGACCTCGCCCAATACGCTGAATACGCGATACCCCGTCGGTTTTAAACCGGTGTTGATCGCCTGCTGAGCGATCAGGTCGAGATTATTGTCGCCGAACTGGTCTCTAACAATAGCCTTGCAGGCTGCCGCCGTGACCAGGATGATCCGTTCGCCCTGCTTCCCTACATTCGGTTTGATGACGAATCGCTCGCCGAAATCGAGTTCATCCAGGTCTTCAAGCGACTGTATATGCTTGGATTTCGGGTACGGAAGGCCTTTTTCCCCTAACAGGGCGTATTCTTCCAGCTTGGTCGTTTTCTTGGGCACCAGGCGGGTTCCACGGAACTGCGGGGGCAAGTCCAGCGGCGCTGGTGAGAAGATCAGGGTCGGCAAACTGTTGATCATGTCCTGTGCGTTTGCCGGCAGCTGGATTGCTCCATCGACATAGGACGCAATGATGGTGCGAATCTGTGGCGCCACGCCCATCATCATGTTACGCACCGTCATGAAATCACCAACGTGCTGGTAGTTCGGCACGTGCATCAACACCAGGTTGTATTCGATGTCATTCATTGAGCGCACTGCAAATGGTCGTGGACGGGTGGCTGTTGTTGATGCTGATTATTCATCAATTTGAATAATCCACAACGTTTCCTTCAGCGTCAATAATAATCCCACGCTGAACAGCCATTTGCTCAGCCGTTTGTTGCCACTGTTCGCTGCCGGCCACCACCAGTGCCGTGGCGGCGGCATCGGCCAGGACCGGGTCCGGGTGGAGGATGCTGACCTGCAGGATGTCATCGACGGGCCGGCCGGTGCGCGGGTCGAGGATATGTGCGTAGCGCTCGCCGTTCCATTCGCCGTAACGGTAGTAGTTGCCGGAGGTGAAGACGGCCACGGGTTCGGCCAGTTCGAGCGTGGTCAGTACGCCGCCTTCTGGATCCGCGATGGCGACCCGCCAGGGTGTTCCGGTTTTGCCGCAGATCATGACGTCACCGCCGGCGTTGACCAACGCATCGGTAAAGCCGAATTCAGCCAAACGTTCACAGGCCTTGCGCACGGCCAGGCCCTTGGCCAGGCCGCTGAAATCCAGTTGAATCGATGCGTTGTCGGTTTGAACCTTCAGACCATCAACATTGATTTGCTGAGTCGATGGCGCCTGTGTCAGCCAGGCGTTGATCTGATCCGGCTCCGGCGGCGGTGCAGTGATCGGGTAGTCCGAGGTATGAAAACCCCACAGCGAAACCAGTTGACCGATGGCCGCATTGAAGTGGCCGCCACTGCTGGTTTCCAGCCGCTGGCTGGCCTGAGTCAGCTCAATCAAATCCGGCGTAGTGAGGGTCCACTCACCGGACTGCAAGCCGGCATTCAGGTCGGCCATCGCGCCCGGCTCCCACGGGTGCCAGTCGTGATGCATGTGCTGGAAATCAGTATTGACTGCGCGCAGCGCCGCCTGGACCTGGGCTTTGGATTCCGCGGTGGCCTCAGGATCGCGGATCTGGACTTCGATTCGCGTGCCGAGCGCATAGAACTCAGCGCGGTGGGGCTCGATGGGCACAAGCGTCCAGCCCGCCAAAAGCAGGCTGGACGCGATCAGCAGGGCCTTAACCACGCCAGGCCAGGGCCACGAAAGCGGTTCGGTCGGGTGCATTGAAGCCGAAGATGGGTTCGTATTCACGGTTTGCCAGATTATCAATCCGCAGCTCGGCACGCCAGTGCTCCAGGAATTGATAGCCCGCACTGACATTGACCAGCGTGTAGGACGGCAGGGTATCGACGCTGAAACCACGAAAATCGCGTCGGTTGCCAACGTGCACCAGTTCGGCATCGAGCGTATGGCCAGAATCGAACCGGCGGCCAATGGTCCAGTTGTACTTGCTGGTCGCTCGACGGAGTAAATCACGATCCAGTTCACGGTCTTCCGGATCCTGCCAGGTCGCGTTCAAACGGCTATGCCAATAACGACCGCTGTAGGTATGCCCGACCTCGATGCCCTGAATACGCGCCTCATTGATATTAACGGCCTGCGAATTCATACCAGAGAAGTCGATCAGGTCCTCGATCCAATTGCTGTAGACGCTGGCATGGAAACGATGGTTGTCCAGCGGTTTCCAGTCCAGGCCCAGCTCGGCTGACCAGGAGCGCTCGGGTGCCAGATCCGAATTGCCTGCGAAAAAGAAATCACCATCAGGCGTAAACTGGAAGCCCGGCGAAAACAGTTGGCTGAACGTCGGCGCTCGAAAGCCCCGACCGGCGGTCACGAACATCCGGAACTGCTCGGTTAGCTTCCAGTTCAAGCCCAGATTGCCGGACAACTCGGTGCCGTAGAACTCGTTGTCATCCAACCGCAGGCTCAGCTCATAGCCGAACGGGCCATTCTGGCCATCGTATCCGGTGAACAGTCCGAGGTTATAGCGCGCCTCGGACCACTGGCCCAGGCTCTCATCATCTTCGATCCAGCCATCGAGTCCGATCAGCCAACTTGCGTTTGAACCGACCGCCCGCTCGGCCAGCCAGTCGACCTGGAAGCGCTGCGTTTCGATCTGAGCGCCACCGAACGCATTGACGGTGTCGAGCTCATCGTGCAGCACCGCGGCCGAGGCTTCCCACTGCCAGTTGACGCTGGTGCGATGCCGATAGTTCAGTCGCAATGAACCATTCTCGAAATCGCTGATGCCCTGGTCAAACTCGATTTCGCCAGCGGCGAGTCGACCACGCCAATTTAGTTGCCCCTGGCCCATGAGGAAACTTCCGCCGGTGCTGAGATTGATATTTTCAAAGCCGTCGTCGTCTGGATTGAAGGCAAAACCGCCCGGGTTCTGCGCTGAGAATCCGTCTGTAGTCCGACCCGCAACAGCAAGATCAAACGGCGTGTTCCCAGCCTGACGGCCCCAGGCAAAGCTACTGGCAAAGTCATCCTGGCTGCCGGCACGCACGCGGGCGTTGGCACCGTCGGGCCGCAGCGTAAAAATCTGGATAACGCCACCAATCGCATCCGAGCCCCAGCGGGCCGCGCGCGGGCCACGCACGATTTCAATGCGCTCGATCAATGCCGGATCGAGCACTTCCCAGGTAAATGCACCGGTGCCACTGGCGGCCACGCGCACGCCGTCGATCAATACCAGGACGTGATTCGAATTGGTGCCGCGAAGGAACAGACTGGTCTGTGCGCCAGGTCCGCCGGCGCGGGTAACATCGATACCGGCTTCCTGGCGAAGCAGTTCAATCAGGTCCGGTGCCTGACTGCGTTCGATCTGGTCGCGATTGATCACGCTGATGCGTGCCGGTACATCGTCTGCGGCCTGTTCGATTCGGTTGGCGGTGATCACGACCGGGTCCAGGTCAGCAGTTTCGGTCTGGGCCTGGGCTGGTGACTGTGCCATGGCATGGTTGAAAGAAAGAATGAGTGTTGACAGCAGACCGCAAGCAATGGCCGGCCGCAACGAACGGATAGTACGTTGCTTCATAATTCGCTCCTCGGCGCATTCCCGCGCCGTTGGGCTGGGAAAACGGCAAGGGGACGAGCAGAGGTCAGCGCAAATCGAAAGCCAACACCACTGTTTGACCCCAGCCGCCCTCCGCAGCAGGCAAACGCTTCAAGGCCGGTCTCCTGGCTTTCGATGCAGTCGGTTTGACGTCAGCCGCAAACCCTTCCCGGTGATCACTCACCAGTGGCGTTCGTTTGCGACTGTCCACTTGCGCCCGTTGAGTACAAGAGCAAGCAGTCATCGATCACAGTTGCGGGGGCAGCGTTGGCTTGATTCCTGATTGAAAAGCGATCAGGAACGCCCAACTTCCCGTTTCATCGGCGCGGATTCTGAATCAACGCCGACACCTTGAGCAATAAAAAAGCGCCCTGGACGATCCAGAGCGCTTGCAAGTATAGCTTTAATTTGACTGCGCAAATGCGCGCGATCGGTTTGCCCGATCAGGCCGCGTCGCGCATGTCTTCCTGCGCATCCTTGACACCGGCGCGCAACGCTTCTACTTCGAAATCATCAACCGCCACGATGTCGAGCACACGCTCGCGCACGCTCAACATCTGATCGGCTTCGGCCTGGCTGAACTCGCCGGCTTCGACCGCGCTGGCCAGCTGCTCGGCATAGGTAAAGCCTTCGGCCTTGCCGGCACGAAAGGCTTTGACGAGACGACGCTCCAGCGGCTCGGTTGCAATGACGTCCGGCAGCAGGGCTTCCATCACACCGATGGTGAATCCGGTGCGATCGGATTTGTAGGCCCCGCGCGTCAGGCGATCCCGCGTTTCCGACGGCGACAGCATCAGCTGCGCGACCTTGTGGCCAAGGCGGTCGTTCGGGCGACGCTCATTGGCGCCGAGCGGGAACACGATGCGACGCAGAACCGGTCGCGCCCAGGCCATCGGATAGTTATCAATGACGCCTTTCAGCGCTTCCTGGATGCGGTAGATCGCGTCATGAAATGCCCAGGCCATGATTGGCTGATCGGCTGCCGGACGCCCTTCGTATTCGAAGCGACGCAGCATCGCACCGGAAATATACAGCCAACTCAAGGCATCGCCGAGACGGCCGGAGATCTTTTCCTTCATCTTCAGCTTGCCGCCGTAGGTCAGCATTGCAACATCCGACATCAGTGCGAACGCCGCCGAATACCGACTGAGCTTGCGATAGTACTTTTTGGTCTGGCGATCCCCGGGCACGGCCGCGAAGCGCGAGCGGCTCATGCCGAGCACGAACGAGCGTGATGCGCACGACATGGTGTGCCCAATGTGTTTGAACAGCAATGCGTCAAACGTTTGCAGGCGCTGCTGGTCGTCTTCGATCTTGAGCGCTTCGAGCTCCTTCAGCACGAAGGGGTGACAGCGAATCACGCCTTGGCCAAAGATCATCAGCGAGCGCGTCATGATGTTGGCGCCCTCCACGGTGATCCAGATCGGCGTGCCCTGCCAGGCCCGGCCAAGATAGTTCTTGGGCCCGAGCATAACGCCCTTGCCGCCATGAACATCCATCGCATCCTTGATGATTTCACGGCTGAGTTCGGTGGCGTGATATTTGGCCAGCGCGCCGGGTACTGCCGGTTTTTCGCCGGCATCCACGGCCGAAGCGGTTTGACGCGACAATGCGCTGACCGAATAGGTATTGGCGGCAATGCGCGCAAGGGCTTCTTCAATACCCTCGAACCGGCCGATCGGCAGACCAAACTGCTTGCGAATGCGTGCGTAGGCGCCCGTACTCAGCGCGGCCAGCTTGGCCCCACCGGTCGTCGACGACGGCAATGAGATGGCCCGACCAACGGTCAGTGATTCAACCAGCATCTGCCAGCCCTTGCCGGCATAGTCGACACCTCCCAGCAGGTAGTCCAGCGGCACGAACACGTCCTTGCCATGCAGCGGGCCGTTCGGGAACGGGTTGTTGAGCGGGAAATGCTGACGACCAATGTTCAGGCCAGGCGTGCTGCGCGGCAGCAGTGCAACCGAAATGCCGACGTCCTGGTTGTCGCCAAGCAAGCCGTCCGGATCATACAGCTGGAAAGCCAGCCCGACCAGCGAGGCGACCGGCGCCAGCGTGATGTAGCGCTTTTCGAAGGTCAGCTTGATGCCCAGCACTTCTTCGCCTTCCCACTCGCCTTTACAGACCACGCCATAGTCCGTGATGGAGGTGGCGTCGGAGCCTGCAGTCGTGCTGGTCAGCGCAAAGCAGGGTACGTCATCGCCATTGGCCAGACGCGGCAAGTAGTGGTTTTTCTGCTCCTCGGTGCCGTAGTGCAGCAACAACTCACCCGGGCCGAGCGAGTTGGGTACGGCGACGACGGAGCCCATGGTGCCGCTCATTCCACCCACCTTTTCCAACATGGCCCGGTGAGCAATGGCCGAGAAGCCGAGGCCGCCATATTTCTTTGGGATGATCAGGCCGAAAAATTTATGCTTCTTCAGGTGATCCCAGACCTCGTCTGGAATACCGGCCAATTCATGGGTGAATTCCCAGTCATTGATCATGTCGCACAGTTCTTCGCACGGCCCGTCG
>JGI12210J13797_11193680_pt1 | contig 40030 bp, 36 predicted proteins | sample ElkSlonscriptome_3_FD_13797 | JGI IMG/M metagenome (IMG submission 13797) | reverse complement strand
GTTACCTCCACGCGACAGGCCGCAGCTACATGTACAACCAACAATTTACATGGCAACCTCCTTTCAGATTGCTAGATTGGCCAGGCTTCGCCTGACGCACCGAAGAACACGAAGGGGGTCAGCGGTATACGTCAGCGTTCACTCACAGGGTGAAGAAGCCCCCGGCAAGGTCTCAGGCTAACACTCAGTCTTCATTCGTGTTCTTCTTCGTGCTCTTCGTGCTCTTCGTGCTCTTCGTGTGCTTCGTGGTTAACTGCTCTTTCTAGGTTCATCACCGAGGCCGTGCCCGTCGCCGACCGCCCGCCTGGGGCGATGCTCCTGAGCCGGGACTGGTCTGTGACCTGACCAAACAGACTGTACCCGACTTCGAATTTGGCCGACACACTCCTTCCCAACGCACCACTTCGCACCTATATAACCCTAGCGGAGACGCGCCTGGCCAGCTTGGGGTGCATGGCCCAATCCGAAAAAGGCTCAGGCGGCGCGGCATCGCGCTCTCGTCGATCCAAGTCATCGTTTTGCCGGTAGTCGGCTCAGTTCTACCCGTTGCATAATCGCTCAACAACTCCATGGAATCCCCCATCGCCCTCGCTTTTACCCATAGGCCAGGCCGTCGCGAGCGACACCTGCGTCGGCGCCATGGCAACCCGCTGTTCGGCCGACCGCCGCAAGAGGTGGCGCCGGAGGCTTTGTTGATGGCGCAGAAGGCCGATCACGAGGAGATGGAGGCATTTCGCGAGTCCTTGGCCGATCTAGTGCGAAAGGCGGCGGAACTGCCCGCGGACGCAGGTAGTGAACTCGTGCTCGGCCTGAAGGAGGCATTGGCCCGACACTACGAGCAAGCGGCCGGTCTACCCGAGGATCATGAGCGGGAAAGGGGTGCCATTCGCCACCTGATCGGCATCATCATGCGAACGATCCGTCACCACACCGACAGCGACCCGCTGGCAACGCAAGAACTCGACGATGAGGCGGCGGCCTTAGAGGTTCATTTTCGGTTGCTCGAACAGCCACTCGTAGCCGACCTGCTGCACCCGGATAGTCCCATCCTGCCCCAAGAACTGACACCTGCGCTGCTCAGCGCCACCCCGGCCGAGCTTGACGCGGCCTGCGAGATCTTCGACGCCAACCAACTCGCCGTGATCATCGACGAGGCCATCGCGCTGCGCGCGCGGCTCGCCGATGCCGATCTGGATCTGTCGAACGTCGATCTGGCTCTGGATCGATTGCGCGCTGCGTTGCCGTGAGAAAAGCGTTGCATCTTCCGACCTGGCTGCTGCCGATCTGCATACTGGCCTGGTCCAGCGTGCTACGGGCAGGATCGCCGCCTCGTATCGATGACTGGGTGCCCCTATCCTGGTGGACACCGGTGCAATCGGTGACCGGCAGACTCAACGACGACCGCTTCGACGACATCGCGGTGGTATTAGAGCGTCAACAAGATGCGCCGGAGGACGCGCAATTCGAACGCGGCTCAATGGGGCTGCTGATCCTGTTCGGCACCAAAGCCGGGCGATGGCGGCGCGGCCCCTTGGTGCCCGGCATCCTGCCTTGCACCGTCTGCTCCGACAGGCTAAGTCGTGGACAGGAATCGGCCCTGTTTGATCTGTCGATCTCCGCCGACGGCACACTGGAGATCGGCTGGATACAGAAACGCGCTGGCACCAAGGCGGTGCGATTATTTTTCGGCTGGGACAACGCCCACCAGGCACTCGGACTGTTCGCTGACGATATGGCGCTGATCCGCCCCGTCAACCATGGCCGGACCCGCGTTCGGCGCGATTACCGCGCTGGGATGATGTGGATCGACGGCGAGCCGCGCAGCATGCCGCCGCGCTTCATCTCGATTGAGGACGTGTCCGCCGAACAGTATTGATCCGCGACGCGCGAGCCTGTGCCCTTGACCACACCGGAACTTCGGTTAGGGCCTGAGTCACCGAGCGTCGATCCTACACCTCTCGCCCCCCGTCATGCCGGAGCACGTTTCCAGGATAGCACCACCATGCCCCAAGAACGATTAACCCCTCAAGCAGTACCCGAGGCAAGCACCAGCGGCCACCGCGACCCGGCGCAACTGCGCCGATGGCTATTCGCGGCGCTGGTTGCGTCCACCGTACTCGGCGTCGCGACACTGTTGGTCGAGACCCTGTCCGTCGGCGGCATCGACGCCGTCGACCTGGCAATGATCCTGTTTTTCACGATCACCCTACCCTGGACCGTACTCGGCTTCTGGAACGCCGTCATCGGGCTAATCATCATGCGCACCAGCGCCGACCCAGCAACCAAGGTCTGCCCGCCGCTGGCGGACGCACACGACCAGACTCCAATCCACACACGTACCGCCCTACTGAGCTGCATCCGCAACGAGGACCCAGACACCGTCGCGCGCAACCTGGACCTGATGATCGACGGTCTGGTCGGGGCCGGCGCCGGCGAGCACTTTGAGGTCTTCCTGTTGAGCGATTCCGACTGGCCAGAGGTCATCGCCGTCGAAGAGGCACGCGCGGGCGAAATCGCGGCGCGGTGGCATGGGCGCATCACCCTGACCTATCGCCGCCGCGCCGACAACCTCGGCTTCAAGGCCGGCAATATCCGCGACTTTTGCGAACGCTGGGGCGCGGATTTCGACTTCATGCTCGTGCTGGATGCCGACAGCCTGATGGCGCCGGCCACCATCCTGCGCATGGTGCGCACCTTACAAGCATCCCCGCACCTGGGCATCTTGCAAACCCTGATGGTCGGGCTGCCGTCCGCCAGCGCCTTCGCGCGGCCGTTTCAATTCGGCATGCGCCTCGGCATGAAGAGCTGTAGCATCGGCAGCGCCTGGTGGCAGGCCGACGCCGGTCCGTACTGGGGCCATAACGCGCTCATCCGCACCGCGCCTTTCATCGCAAACTGCGAGTTACCGCGGCTGCGCGGTGATGGCCCCCTCGGCGGCTGGATACTGAGTCACGACCAAGTAGAAGCCGCCTTGATGCGCCGCGCGGGCTACGAGGTCCGAGTGATGCCGATCGAGGCGGGCAGCTGGGAAGAGAACCCGATTACGCTGCCCGAGTTCGTCCGCCGCGATCTGCGCTGGTGCCAAGGCAACCTGCAATACCTGAAGCTGCCGCCGCTGCCCAACCTACACCCGGTCAGCCGCGCGCAGTTACTGCTCGCGATCCTGATGTTCGCCGCCTCGCCGGCCTGGGTGATGCTCATGGTACTGGGCGCGCTACGCATGGCCATGGACACCGGGCCGGTCTATGCGCCACTGCCGGGACAGGTTCTATTCTGGTCCATCATGGCTATGATCTTCGCTCCCAAGCTCGCCAGCATCGCCGACGCGCTCGCCACGCCCAGCGGCCGGCAGCGCTACGGCGGCGCCCCACGGCTGCTGCTGGGAAGCGTTGCCGATGTCGCCTTCTCAATGCTGATGGCGCCCATCATGGCCATCGCGCATAGCACCTTCATCGGTGGTCTATGCTTCGGTCGCTCCGTCGTCTGGGGCGCGCAACGGCGTGTTCTGCATTGGGTCAGTCCGCTGACCGCGCTGCGCCGCTTCTGGCCGCAGACCCTGCTGGGCATGGCCGCGATCGCCTGGTTCGCAGGTCATGGCGCCAACGGCGCGTTGTTATTCTCGCCCTTCTTCGTCGGCGCGCTGCTGGCCGTGCCCATCGCCGTGGCCACGTCGCTGCCGGCCCTGGGCCTGCTGCTGGCACGCATCGGCCTATGGCGCATCCCGGATGAGGTCGACCCGCATCCGCTGGTTCAGGCCTTGCATCTGCCGGCAATCGCGCAGACCAGCAACACTCGCGGGCCGATGCGTCGTTTGATCGGCGAGGCCGCTCCCGAGTTGGCGGATTGATGGACTGCGAGCGCCATGCCGGGCAGCAAAGGATCACCGAGCGCACTGGCTGGAGCGAGCAAAGCAGCGCCGACGGACGCCGGATTCGGCTGATGCGGGCTCAGATTCACGCCACGCGCGTCTTGACGCAAGCCTATAGCGACCTCCGCAATGCCCAATGATCCCAGCCGAAAGGTCGAAGCCCGCGCATTCTGGGTCACGGGCCCAAGCGAGGGCGAGCTGCGGGCGGAGACCCTGCCACCGCTGCCCCATGGCGAGGTGCGCGTGCGTACGAGCTACACCGGCATCAGCCGCGGCACCGAGGGCATCGTGTTTCGCGGCGAGGTGCCCAGCAGCGAGTACGTACGCATGCGCGCACCCTTTCAAGACGGCGACTTTCCGGCGCCGGTCAAGTATGGCTACATCAGTGTCGGCGACGTCGAGCAAGGACCGGCGGAACTCATCGGGCGCCGGGTCTATTGTCTCTACCCGCACCAAACGCGCTATCAGGTTCCGGCAGACGCGGTGCACCCCTTGCCGGCCGCTATCGCGCCCGAGCGCGCGGTGCTGGCCGCGAACCTAGAGACCGCCATCAACGGACTTTGGGACGCCGCGCCACGCATCGGCGACCGCATCTGCGTGGTCGGCGCCGGCACCCTGGGCTGCTTGGTCGCCTGGCTCGCCGGGCGCATCCCCGGCTGCCGGGTGGAGCTGATCGACACCAATCCGCGCCGCGCGGCGGTTGCGGCAGCCTTGGGCGTCGAGTACCGCGCGCCCGACTCTGCCACGCCGGATGCAGACCTGGTGCTGCACGCCAGCGGCACCCCGGCGGGCCTAGGCACCGCGCTGGAGCTGGCTGGTTTCGAAGCGACGGTGCTGGAGCTGAGCTGGTTCGGCAGCAAAGCGGTCCCGCTGTCGCTCGGGCAGGGCTTCCATCAACGCCGGCTGACGCTGCGCTCGTCGCAGGTCGGCAGTGTCGCCTCCTGTCAGCGCGCGCGCTGGGATTACCGTCGACGTATGAGGCTAGCGCTATCGCTGCTCACCGATGAGACACTGGACGTACTGATCACCGGCGAGGACCGTTTCGACGACCTACCGCGGGTCCAAGCACGACTTGCCGCTGATCCTGGCGACACGCTGCTGCATCGCATCCGTTACGATTGAATCTTTTGCGCAAAAAGGAAGCTCCATGTACAGCCTTTGCGTCCGCGACCACATCATGATCGCCCACAGCTTTCGCGGCGAGATCTTCGGCCCGGCCCAGCGCCTGCATGGCGCGACCTTCGTCGTCGACTGCGAGTTCCGCCGCGACGAACTCGACGCCGACGGCCTGGTGGTGGACATCGGCAAGGCATCCCAGGTACTGCACGCGCTGCTCGCCGACCTCAACTATCGCAACCTCGACGACGAACCCGCCCTTGCCGGCCACAACACCACCACCGAATTCCTTGCCCGCTTCATCTTCGAGCGCATGGCCGCGCGCATCGCCGCCGGCGAGCTAGGTGCTGGCGCCAGCGGGCTCAGCGGCCTGCGTGTGGCGCTGTCGGAGTCGCATCTGGCCTGGGCCGCCTATGAAGGGCCGCTGGCGAAGCGCTGAAAGCTGTTGAACAAACTGCACCTACTGCTACCCGGTGCTATCAACGCGGCCACCGGAGGCACGCTCTATGATCGCCAAATCGCCGACGGGCTGCGCTCTCTGGGCTGGGATGTGCGGGTACGATGTCTGGACGAGAGCTTTCCGGTGCCCACCGAGGCGGCCCTGTCTGACGCCGCCCGGGCGCTGGCCGACATCGGCGACGGCGCGCGAGTGCTGGTCGACGGGCTCGCCCTCGGCGCGATGCCCGCTCTAGTCGCAAACCAACGCGACCGGCTAAGGCTGATCGCGCTGGTGCACCACCCGCTGGCATTGGAGACGGGCCTCGACCCCGCACTCGCACGCGCACTGCATCGCTCGGAGAGCGCCGCGTTGCGGCACGTGCGCCGAGTTGTCGTCACCAGCCCATCTACCGCCAGGCTGCTTGATGGCTTCGGCGTCGCCGCAACCGACATCAATGTCATTGAGCCCGGTACCGAGCCGGCAGCACTGGCGACCGGCTCCGGACAGGGGCCGCTACACCTACTCTGCGTCGGCACCGTCACGCCACGCAAGGGCCATCTGCTGCTGATCAAGGCCCTGGCGGGTCTTCAACACCTGAAATGGCGGTTGACCTGCGCGGGCAGCCTGGAACGCGACCCGACGACTGCCGCGGCACTGCATCGGCACATCGGCACGCTTGGACTGGAGCATCGTGTACAGTTGCTCGGCGAGGTGCCCCACGCAGACATGGCGCAGCTGTATGCCAGCGCGGATCTGTTCGTGCTGCCGAGCCTATTCGAAGGCTACGGCATGGCCTATGCCGAGGCGTTGGCCTACGGCCTGCCGGTGCTCGGCAGCCGTGCTGGCGCGATCCCAGACACGGTGCCCGCGGACGCCGGGCTGTTGGTTGAAACCGGCTCGACCAGCGCGCTTGCCGCCGCGCTGGAGCAGTTGATTAAGGACCCGAAGCTGCGCGAGCGGCTCGCCGCCGGCGCCCGCCGCGCCCGAAGCCAACTACCGACCTGGGAAGATCGCGCGCGCTGCTTCGCGGAGGTACTTAGCCATGTCTGACTTCAGCGATGAATGGCTCGCGTTGCGTGCTTCGGCAGACAGCCGCGCCCGCGCCGACGCGCTGGTGCGGCGGCTCAGCATCGACCAGTCCGCCGGCATCGACGTGCTGGACCTCGGCTGCGGCACCGGCGCCAACCTGCGGCACCTTGCCCCTTTGCTTGCCGCCGCTGGCGCCCGCGAACAACGCTGGACCTGCGTCGATCTCGACTCGGCCTTACTGAATAAACTACCCGAGCGCTGCGCCGAATGGGCAGCCAAGAACGGCCTGGCCTTGTTCGTCAAGGCTGGGGTATTCCGTATCAGGGCACAGCGCTCTGCCAACTCGACAGCCGGCCTCAGAGGCGACGGCACCGGTTGGCACTGCCGCGTACGACCGCTGCAACTGGACCTAGCAACCTCGGCGGATCAACTACCGCTGCCGAAGGGCGGCTTGGTCACCGCCTCCGCCCTACTCGACCTGGTCTCCGCATCCTGGCTCGACGCCCTGCTGCGCCGTTGCCAGGACGCCCGCTGCCAGTTGCTCTTCGCGCTGAGCTACGACGGTCGGTGCGAGATAACCCCCAGCCACCCCGATGACGTGAAGCTGATCGACCTCGTCAACCGCCACCAGCGCACCAACAAGGGATTAGGTCCGGCGCTGGGGCCGGAGGCAGCGTACCATACCGAGGCGCGCTGCCGGGCGCTCAGATATCGCATCGACACCGCAACGAGCGACTGGGAGATCGGTCCGGACGAAACGGCCTTGCAACAGGCACTGATCGACGGCTGGCATCGGGCGGCGCTGGAACTGGCCCGGACCGGCATGAATCACCAGCAGGCGGGTCGGATCGATGCCTGGCGCACCGATCGCGCTCGCATGATCAACGCGAAGCTTGCGCGGCTAAGGGTGGGCCATAAAGACCTCGTCGCATGGCTTGACAGGTAAGCGATGGCCTTGGAGCACTAGATTGCTTGACGGCGCCGCATCTTTACGGATAAATCAAGTTTCTCCTGGTCGTTGCCGTCACCTTGTCGTCATTGAGTATCCGCACGGGCTCTGTTAACGACAAGGAGCACAGACTTTGTTGTTAAGAATGTCCTTTAGGTACCGGTTGCGCCGAGCATCTGCTCCTTCACCTGCCCTTTCACATGTTCTTTCATTTGCTTGCCTAGGCTTCGGCTGCGCAGCCGACGCAGATTGGGTTTCAACCCCGCAAATGCGGCATCAATCGCCTCCTCCGGCTTCTTATGCGCCTCGCGGACGATGATCTGTTGACGGTCGGGAGTAGTGGTGACCAACTCACAGCGCACTCGGTGCCCCTTCAGTTGATCAAATTCCTCTGCGATCCGGGCCTGAATTTGGAACTCCTGGCTCGGAAAACTCTGCTTGAGCGCCTGGGCGTGGCGTTCAATTCGGCGCACGATCTTACGATCCAGCGCAAGCGTATCTCCGCTAATGCGTACGCTCATTCACTACCTCATTGTCTAGGACTCTATGGCCAATGCCTGTCGTTTGATGGGAGATTCAGCGCGCACCGGAATCATCGCGCAATAGCGACTTTCGGTCTCGCTTTGCTCGTTATGCTTTGTCCTTGCACCAAACCTTTCGGCAGCCGATTCGCAAGGATTGGGGGCGCCAGAATTGTGTATGAGCCTGTTCCCCGGACTCGGGTTTGACCCCAGAAAGAATCCATCCGCAAGCGGATCTCGCCGATGCCTTGCGAAAGGACCAAGCCTCTCTATACATCGTCATCTGCGCGCGCGGATTACCTTTTCAAACTGCGCTCCAGCGCAGGTGCCGTGTGTCGCACGGCGAAAGGTTCGTTAGGAAAGGTCTACGAAGGGTTTTTAGTTGTCGCCCTGATGTCGCGTCCGTTGCCTTTTTCGGCGCGATCGTCAGATTGGTCTTGCGCCGAACTTTAGCACAAAATCCGTGGTCGCGCGGCATCTCGAAAAAAAACTGCCGTCTCGCATCAGGATGCCGACTCGAATTGATTTTCCTAACGTCCGTGGACCGGGAATTCGGGCAACCCAGCCCGGGTTTCAAGCAACCTCCCGCGACCGACCCATGGGCACCTCATCGCCACGGCTTGCTCTACTCAAAAGCATGAAATTCTTATGGAAAAAAATGCGCGCGGGGGAAGAACTTTTCGCTGACAGCAAACTCTCACTAGATGAGCTTGAAAACAGCTCACTGACTCCTTGTCGTGTTCCCCGCTTATGGCGGGGATTTTTTATGTAGATTTTTTGCGACTTACTGGCCTATGCCACCAGCGTGCACAAGGCGCAACGTTCGGAATACCCGGCCGTGGTCATCCCGCTGGCGATGCAGCACTAGACCCTGCTGCAACGCAACCTGGTCTACACGGCTACCACCCGCGGAAAGCGCCTGGTGGTGCTGATCGCCGAGCCGCGGGCGCTGGCGATGGCCGTCAAGCGCACGGATTCTGGGCGCCGATCGACGCGCTTGCGGGAGCGATTCGCCGGGCCGAACCTTGAACTGGAGTTGATCAGTGGATCGAAGCGCGCATCCTTTGAGACGACGCGGAAGCTCGCGGCCGGTTGCTGCTGGAGCAACTCCCCGAGATAGAACGCGATGTGGAAGTCCAAGGCGTTGCGCCCACTGCCGCCGATCTTGATGTAACGACCGCGGTCGCCGATGGCCTGCATCGCACAGGCAAAATCGAACGGCAGGCGGTGCTGCTGGGCACCGACGAACACCACCACAGTATCTTCGGCGCCGATCCCGGCGAGGTCGTTGGGCTGAATGCTTTCGTAGTCGATCAGGATGTAGCGCATGGAAGGGGTGATCAGGGAACAGGAATGGTCGGCAATGATCCAGTATCTCGCCATCCCGACGCTCGTCTGTGTATTCTCAGGCTCACCACCGCATCTCGAACACGCAGGCGTCCGCATTCATGGCTTGGCATTGCACCTCATGCACCTGGGTACGTCGGCTCACTAGGGTGGTGAACAGCCGCTCAAACGTGGCGCTGTAAAAATCGCAGAGTGGTCGGTCGGCAACAGAACCCCGGCAGATCGGACAATCCCTAATAGACACGCGCACCGGTCGGCCAGTCTCAAAGCTGAAGTGCCCGCTACCGGAGAAAGTCCAGGCATGCTTCCCGACCGCACCCAGGAGAATAGAACTCGCAGGTCTCGGCGGAAGCATCCGAAGCAGAAGCTGCGCCGACTTTGGGATTCGATTGGCGAGCAAATAATCTCCGGTGCGCAATCCGGCTTCGCGCGAGACGGCGCTTGCCTCATCCAGCCCCAATCGCTCGCGTAACGCTCGCTGAAGCGCGATCACCTCACGCTCATCAACCATTTCCTGCGGCGGAGCCGAGAGATAGTGCGTCAAATGAGCGTCAGCAAAACAGGAGGCTGCCGAACCTTGCCTTGCAATCAGCGCTTCGGCGACGCGGATGATGGCATTAGGACCGATGCGCGCTGGCGCATGAGCCGAATGACCCTGTCCGTCCAACGCGGTCAGTTGGTCCGCGAGAAGTGCCAGCGGGCGCGATCCCACTTGAAGTAGCCGTCATGCTCAGTACACAGACTGCGCAAGAAGTAGCGCCCGGCCGGCGTAATCTGTAGCCCATCCTGCACGGGCGTGACCAATCCGTCCGCGGCATAGTTGGCGAGTCTCGCAAACTCCTCGTCGAGACAACCGGAGGCGATCTCGGCAGGAAGCTCAAGATTGCAAATCATGTGGGCGATAGCGTCACGCCTACGTCGATCATTGGCGCTGAGGCGATGGCCCCGCGCCACCGGGAGTTGCCCACGCGCCAGTCGCGCCTCCCAGGTGCCGATGGCCGAGTCGTTCTGCACGCAGTTGCCATCTACTTCTCCGACGGCGCCGCTGCCCAAACCCAAGAGGTGGCTGCTGGGGGTTGCGGTGTAACCGATACAATTGCGGTGCAGGCGTTTCTCGTCCTGCGCGAGGGCGAGTTCGTCGGTGTCGAGCGCGAAGGTATCAAGGCCGATCCAGCTATACCCGGATCGGGTGAAGGTATGAACCGCGTGATGGAAGAGTTCTTGACGCGCTGAATCGGATGGCAACTGATGCAGATCAATGGCATGATGGTGCGATCCGATACTGGTGTTGCGGGAGTAGCCGAAACAGGCAACCCGGTCGGGCGCCAATTCCAATACCCTGTCGATCGTTTGCGCGAAGGTCTCAATGGTCTGTAGCGGTAGACCGTAGATCAAGTCAAAGCCGATACTCTCAAAACCAATCTCGCGCGCCAACCAATAGACGTCCCGGATGAGTTCCGGCGACTGCACGCGACCAATGGCACGTTGCACCTCCGGGTCAAGGTCTTGCACACCAAAGGAAATGCGCCGAAAACCTAGGGCATACAACAGTTCGAGTTGCCCCGCGGAGGTTCGGCGCGGATCGCATTCGATGGACTGGTCGGTATCGGGAAGGATGCGGAAGTGGCGCTCCGTCATTTCCGTCAGGCGCGTCAACTGCGCATCGTTGAGATAGTTAGGCGTACCGCCTGCGAGGTGTAGTTGAAGCACGTCGCGCGTGTTTCCCACGCGCACCGCAACCATCGCCATTTCTTGATCCAAGAGGTCTAGATAATGGTCAATGCGCCTGCTGTCGTGAGTAATTGTGGTATTGCAGGCGCAATAGAGACAACGCCCGGCACAGAACGGGATGCGAACATAGAGCGAAAGCGTCTCATCCGGGCGTTTTGCCAAGGCCTGCAGCGTCGCATCGTAATCGTCGCTACCGTAGTTGTCGGTCCACATCGGCGTCGGAATCGGGCGATCGTAATGCGGACCGAGCGTAGCGAAGCGCTCAAGCAGGGCCGGCGAAATATCCGCGGGAACGGCGCTTGACATGGCGATTGAACCTCAGTTTGTCTCGGCGGCGACTACCTTCTGCTCTTCAACGCGCAGATCGTTGGGCGCACCGCAGGCGGAGACTGCCGCCGGGCCGCGCCCCTTCTTAACACCGGTGAAATCGATATCCGCGGACAAATCCGGGCGGTCCGTCTTGAGCTTCGCGATTTCCTCACGCGACAGGATCTTACTCTCATCGAAGCCTAGATCCACTTCGGTGGACAGGCCTTTGTACTTGAGCCGCTCCAGATCATAGAACTTCTTGCTCAGGGTCGTCTTGGCGAATGCCTTCAGGCAACCAAGCATATAGCGGCGCTTGAACTTGTCCCTAATCCAAGGGTAATGCAAGAAACTGCGGCTCATGTAGAAGCGGGCATAGTTCTTCAGCACACCCTTGAGCACAGCTTCGCGGCTCATGCCCTCTGGCTTCATAATCGGGCTAACAAAGTTGTACTTGGAGTAGTCACGCACCTCGACCTTGTCGCCGAGTTCTTCAAACAGCTCCGCGAATGGCCAGGGGGTGTACATGTTCCAATTGGCCATGTCTGGATTCCAGTCCTGGGCCAGCTTATAGGTCTCTTCGATCGTTTCCGCGGTTTCGTTCTCCATTCCCATAATGAACTGCACCTCGGCGACAATCCCGGCGTCCTTGAGCAACTTCACCGCGAGCTTATTTTGCTCAACGGTCGTCTGTTTGCGGAAAATATCGAGGTTCATCTGCGCCGCGGCCTCGGTGCCCAGCGACACATGCACCAGGCCGGCCTTGCGATAAAACGGCAACAGATCGCGGTCACGCATGATGTCCGTGACGCGGGTGTTGATGCCCCAGTGGAGCGGCAGATCGCGCTTGATCAGCTCCTCGCATAAGGCGATGAACTTGGACTGGACGATGGTTGGTTCCTCATCAGCGAGAATCATGAAACCGACCTGATGGTCACGGACCAGGGTCTCGATCTCATCAACAAACTTAACGGGGTCGCGGTGACGATACTTGCGCCAGAATTTCCACTGCGAGCAGAAGCGGCAGGTGAATGGGCAACCGCGAGCGAAATTCGGCACCGCGACTCGAGCGTTCAGCGGCGTGTAGATGTATTTGTTCCAGTCAAGCAGCGACCAGTCCGGCGTCAGCGTGTCGAGGTCTTCGATGACAGGTTCCGCTGGCGTAGCCACGACTTGCTCCCCGTCGAGGAAGGCGAGACCGCGGATCGAGCGGCGCTGCTCCTTGTCGGTACCGGCTTCAATGGCTTGCATTAGGTTGATGATGATACGCTCACCCTCACCACGGACGATGTAATCCACCCAAGGCGCTTCCTCGAGGATCTGCGAGTACATGAAGGTGGGATGAATGCCACCTAGGATGGTTACACAGTCTGGCCGCGCCTCCTTCGCGAGCTGCAACGTGGTCTGGGCCTGATAGATCATTGGCGTGATGGCCGTTGCCATCACGACATCGGGCTGATTGGCTGCGATGATTGCGCGCAGCTGATCGTCGTCGTTCTCGTCGACCATCGCGTCGACGAAACGGACGTTAGTGAAGCCGTTATGCTTCAGCGCACCTCCGATATATGCAACCCAGCCGGCAGGCCAGTTACCGGCGATTTCTGCACCGCCGCAATGGTAGTTCGGTTGGATCATCAGGATGCGCATGGAGGGTCCTCAAGGGGATCGAGAAACAGATTCGAGAAAGGTAGCGAACGAGGTGTCAAGCTGCCTTGACGCATGTCAACCTTGCTCGAATCCGTGGGTCAACAGCGGGAAAAATACTGAATTCAGCTGTCAGACGGCGTTGCCTGGCTAGCAGTTGAGGATGCCAGACTGCTTGAGGGCGCCAAATGTTGACAACGATGAAGCAAAACCTTGATTTTCCCGGGTGACACCGCGCAATGGCCGTTAGAGGGTGACACTAGGCGACGCATCGCCACGTCATTCCGCGCGCTCAGGTTTTAGGCTCGCCCGCGACCCCACAACGCATGCTGACTGGATCGGCTGCCTCCTCGGAGGCCCCAGGTGCTTGGGCCCGATCTCGCGCATCTAGGGCCCAGTTCCAGAGCGCGGCATCGGCAAGTGGTAGCACCAAGAACCAGTGCTCAAGGATCGCAAGCGCCAGCAGCGTCGCGGCCAGCATCAGAGCAACACTGGCGAAGTTGGCGGTGGACAGATCCAACGCGGATACGACGAGCAGACACATGACCACGGTCGCGACGCTGACCGAAACGGGGAAAAACAGGTTCATGGGCCGCTTTGATAAATAACTGGTCAGGAAGCGGATATGCTCCGGTAACCACTCCTCGTTGAGGTTGGGCACGCCGAAAAAAAGGTTTAGCTTCGCACTCCAGCGCATCCACCAGAGCACGGCGTAAGTCCAACTGCCAACTTGGTTAACGCCATCCCTAGTCATCCAGAACATCAGCCCCCCGGCCGCGACGATGGCGAGTTCGTGATAAAGACTGGTCTGGATCGCAAGCCAAAAGCGGCGCCAATTGCCGCAACCCGCCGGGCAGGGCGCTTTACGCGGACCAGTGACGAAGCCCATAAAGTAGCTCATCTCCATCCAGCCCCAAATCAGCACCCCAGCGGTAAAGCCGACATAGGCGCCAACGACGCTAGCGCTGTCGCGCACAAGAAACAGCGCCCACAGCGACAACAGCGCCACCAGGCTCGCCCCGAGCAGGCTCCAGCGATAGGTCGAGCTTGGCCGCTTGTCCAGATACAGGATCACACCGGTACTGAACCACCAAAGGAACAGCGCGTAACCGACCGGGACCCAGTAGCTGAGCATTAACTCGACGTGTTACCAGGCCGGAACAAGGCGGACCCGCCCCGGCATGTCATTGCGCTTGGCGGGAATCCCTTGTGGAAGGCTGGGTGGTCGATGTCAAGCGTCAGCGGAAAGACTTGTCGGCTGATTTCGGAGCAGATGTCGAATATCCGATAGTCGAATTCGTCTGGGTCGATGCCCAGTCCTTTGTATAACTCCGGGCGCGAGTGGTCACGAACATACATCGTCGCGTAGGCCGAGAGCACAAAGAAGCGAATCCACAACTTATTGAAAATTTTCAGAACTTTTGCGTCGGTACGCATGATTAAAGCGAACACCTCACCATGACGAAACTCGCCGTTGCACCAGTCTTCGAACCAACGGAAGATCGGATGGAAGCGATCTTCTGGATGCCACTCCAGATGGCGGAAGATGGTAATGCAGCGGGCGTCGCCGATTTTCTCCGACAGATCGGTGGCGTAGAAGATGAACTTTGGGCGGAAGTAATTCCTCCTCAAGCGCCGCGGGCAGTTGTTTCACCTCGAATTGAAACGATTCGTCCTGACGAAAATGCGCGTTGTTCTCGTCGCACTCGAACTCGGCCATCAACTCGCCCCATTCGACCTGCGCCGGAGTGACATCCAGCCTATCCATGGCCGCACAGTCGGTCTCATGGAAATTATGCACCGGGTAAGCCGCCAGAGCCCATGACCGGACATCCCTCCGCGAATCTTCGCAAGATCACCAAGGCACCGGGAAACCAAGGTAGTCGAAAGACCAGATCTGGTATGGCGAGATCTGATGTGGTCCGGTCGGGTGTGATTGGGTCGGGTGTGATCGACTCCGGAACGCCCAAAGTTACAGACGTTCCGTGGTCGTATGCCGCTATAGAGGATCAGAAGGGCGGTTATCAGCTTGCTGTCGCGTGCGGAATCAGAAATCCGGACGAATCTCGGCACGCAAGAGCTTCGCGAATGAGCCTGCGTTAGTAGGACCGAAGGAACGCACGTCAATACGGCGCCCGGTGAGCGGGTCCTCAAACAGCAAGCTTCCGTTTTCGCGCAGTGACAACAGGTAGGGAGCATCCGCATCCGCGGAATTGCTCTTGCGCTCACGAACCATACCGCGCATCACACCCAAGACGAACCCGTCCACACCGGACTCCAAGTTGGCGACGACTCCTCCTTCGCCAGGCACACGGACCGTTGTTGTACCATCGCCGTTATCGACGAACAGCAGTTGACGACTTTCGACCATCGGCGCCACCGGTAACTCGGTACGGCCAACACCGGTGACGCGCACCATTGCCGCGGCAACGATGACGAAGCCGATCAAAAAGGCCGCCCCGATGAGTACCTCTCGGGGAAATGGACGGCCTTCGAACGGATCACTCATGGGCAGGGTCTCCGACTCATCGACTCGGCAGCGGATCAGCCTCTATCGCCGGTCCAGGCCGGCCTATGCTGGCGTCGGACTGATGGTCGGCCTTGGTGTCCGGCGACTCGGCGCCGACCGCATCGCGTAACGCACTGGCCAGCACGTCGGCTGCCCTGTCGACATCGGCAATGCAGCGCAACATCGGTTGTGCATCGAAGAAACGCCAGGGCCTCACATTCGGCCACATGATCAGATAGTTCACGCTCTGACCCGAGCCCAGCACCAACGGGATGTCGCCGATACCATTGCCGTGTCGGCGCAGGCCGGCACTCTCGATCACCTTGAACGGGATGTTCACGGCGATCGGCAGAGCAACACCAAAACGGATCACGATGCGCCGGTCGGTGATGCTATAGACGGTCGAACGGCTGTAGAGCCACGCCAAGATGGTCAGGATCGCAATCGCAATCGTCCCGAGCGACAGCAGCCACGAGGCAGACATCAGAGCCAAGGAGAACGGCTCGCCCGCGGTGATGACATAGACTATGCGGAACAAAATCAACAGACCAAAATACAGCGCGACCTTACGGACGTGAAACGCACGCACGGCGAGAGCGCCCCAACGGGGCGCTCCTTGCCATCGGAGCGCCTCCCCCTCAGGGAGGCGCGCCGGCAAGCCGTGAACCGGCTCGAAGTCGAACTCACTCACAGAAAGGGCTCCGCCCGATCCGGCGTGGCATACATGGTGCCAGCGCCATAGTAAGCGACGACTTTGTCTTCTTCCGCCATCGTGATCTGGTCGTAACTGGCAAGCGTCGGCGCATCCGCGAACTGGGCACCAGTAATGCTAGCGACCTCAACCTGACCCTTTTTGCCACGGACCTGACTCATAGCCATCGGCAAGAGCACACGCTTGCCGTTCTTGGTATCCAGTTCCAGATAGCGGATCTGTGGCTCGCCGCAATCGACCCAGATATCGCGAACAGTACCGCCTTGCTCACCGTCGCACCCGATAACCGGCATACCACGGGGATCTGGATCCCGGTCGACAACGCTGAAATGAGTCGCGACGCGCATCGGCAAGATACGGGGCTTGCCGGACTCGGTCAGATCCGGCTCGGCGGCACGCTGTGAATAGCCGCCGGGGCCGACAGAGGCCAGCATAGGATTGCCAGTCGGTGCGAGCGCTGCACCGGGGAACGGGGCAATCGGCTCGGCATTGAGCTTGTACTGGGCGGGCTCCGGACCGGGCTTGACGACCAGTCTACCGGTGTGCGGCATTTTGAAGGTCTTGGGCTCAGGCATCGGCGGGAAGCCTTCCATCATCGCCGTGCCGCGAACGCGGAGTGATTCGACCGGATAACCTTCGCGCTTGTCTTCACGGCGAATCCAGAACACCAGTGCGAAGAAGAAAGCCCAAAAGACATAGAGCACTAACTGTGCAACGTCGATGTAGTTTGTGATGGCGCCAATAGGCATGGGAGAACCTCCGTTGGTTCTATGGATTAGGGAAGTTCGGCGACGCCGAACCTCGTTGAAGATCGCGCACTGCGCGCGCCGGTGCGAAGCACCAACGGCCCAATCGCGATCAGGGTTGCGAACAAGAGCACAATCTCCAGTTGATACACGACAGAATAGCCGACGCCTGGACCCGTCAGCACTGGCCCGAGGTATCCACCCGCCGCAAGCGCGGCGACCAGATCTCGGATTGCTCCGCCGACTCCGATGGCGACGCCGTAGGCAGTTGCCTGCACTGCACCCCAGGCACCTAGAGCGAGCCCGCTGTGCGCACCATAGCGCCCACCATCAGATCCGGCCTCGGACATGCCCATGGCGGCGGTCAGCGTGCCCACCGCGAGCATACCGCCACCGAAGCCGATCAGCATCGCGCCGATGCGAAACAGCCAAGGCGAGTCCAACGGATCGGCAAAAATCACCGCCGTGAAGGCAACAATGCCGATGAGCACCCCGTTGGCGGAGAGACGATACGGATCAGCGCCGCGCGTCAGCATGCGGGCCGCCAACGCGAACGCGACCAATGAGCCGAGGGCCCAGATGGCGGTCAGCCGCGTGGTCTGCGCGACGCTTAGATCGAGCACCTGAGCGCCATAGGGTTCGAGCAGGATCTCCTGCATCGTGAACCCCGCGGTCCCGAGGCCAAGGGCCAGCAGCAGGCGGCTGGACCGGGTATCGGCGATAAAAGTGCGCCAGGTGTCGATAAAACGCGGGCGTGGCTTGCACGCGACCCGCTCCGCGGCCATCTGCTTGGCGCGCTGTCGGTTCCAGGGTTCCTGCTTCCACAGCGCAATCACGTTGAGCACCATGGTGACAACAGCGGCGCCCTGGATGACCTGGATCAAGCGCATCTGACTAAAATCGGTAAGTAGCAGGCCGAAAAGCAGTGCGCTGAATAGCATGCTGAGTTGCAGGACCACAAACAACAGCGCAACCACTCGCGGGCGGCTCTCTTTCGGCGCGATGTCGGTCGCCAACGCAAGACCCGCGGTCTGGGTTGTATGCAGGCCCGCACCGGCAAGCAGGAAGGCGACGGCTGCCCCCAATTGCCCCGCCCAGGGCGGGCCATTGCCACCCTCGGACAATAGCAGCAACGCAAAGGGCATGATCGCCAGACCGCCAAATTGAAGCAGACTGCCGAACCAGATATAGGGGACCCGGCGCCAGCCAAAGGCCGAGCGGTGAATGTCCGAGCGATGGCCAATGAGCGCACGAAAGGGCGCGAACAGGACGGGCAATGCCACCATCACCGACACCAGCCAGACGGGCACGCCCATTTCCACGACCATGACTCGGTTCAGGGTACCGTAGAGCAGGACGATCGCCATGCCGACCGATGCCTGAAACAGGGCTAGCCGCAGCAGTCGCGCAAGCGGCAATTCGGCGCTAGCGGCATCGGCGAACGGTAACATCCGCGGGAGGACATCGTAGAGCCAGACACGCCGAAGATCGTTGTAGGCGGTGGTCACTGCCGGGTCAACTCCATTGCCTGAGAGGTATAAAAACCCTTAGAGATCCGCTGCGTGCGACCGATGATCCAACCCGACAGGGTCGGATCGGCGCCAATGGCGTCACAAAGCCGGGTCACCGCAACCGGAACGATTGCGGGCGAGCGATCGCTCCGCGGGAAAAACTGCCCGACCGCGTGCATTAATGCCAGCGCCGGCGTGCGCGGCGCAAAGGTAAACAAGACCGATGCCCGAGCCCGCGTTGCAAAGCCCTCCACGACATTCAGCACGTCTTCGAGTTCATAGTGAATCAGCGAGTCCATTGCGACGATATGGTCAAAGTTGCCCTGCTCGGGCGCCAACATGTCACCAACAGCGAACTCGATGCGACCGGCCAGTTCTCGCGGCAATCGCTCACGGGCGTTGTCGATCAGCGTCGGGGATAGATCGACGGCATAGACGTCGGCCCCGCGCCGGGCCGCCTCAATCGATAACAAGCCCGTGCCACAGCCGGCGTCGAGCAGGCGCTTGCCGCTGAGGTCCGCGGGCAGATAGCCAAGCAGCGTGCTACGCATCCGGTCGCGACCAGCACGCACGGTGGCACGGATACCGCTGACCGGGGCGTCGGAGGTCAGGCGTTTCCAGGCGTCGGCCGCTGTGCGGTCGAAATACGCCTCAATCTGACCTCGTCGCCGTTGGTAGGAAGCACTCGGCATGCTGTGTTTCTCGCTGCTCAAACCGTTGTCATTGTCTCTTAATCTCGCCTTCACCCCGCGGCCCGAGGAATCGCGGCCCAAGACCATAGGCCGTCAGTCAAACCCTAGGAAATCGAACAGATCACGATCGCGCATCGGCGTCACCGACAAGGGTTCAGTCCCGTCCAACAGGCTTTGAGCCAATTTGAGGTACTCTTGCTGGGCGAACTCAACGTCCGCGCAAAGCTCCATCTCGAACAGCGTTGACTTCTTGAGGCGGCTGCGCCGAATGACGTCGAGGTCGCGCAGATGCGCCATGGTCTTCAGGCCAACGGCCTCGTTGAATCGATCGATCTGATCGGTCTCCGCGCTGCGATTGGCGATGACGCCGCCAATGCGGACCTTGTAGTTCTTGGCCTTAGCGAGGATCGCTGTTGAGATCCGATTCATCGCGAAGATTGAGTCGAAGTCGTTGGCGGTGACCACCAGCGCACGGTCGGCGTGCTGCAACGGCGCGGCGAAACCGCCACATACCACGTCACCCAAGACATCGAACACCACAATATCGGTATCTTCGAGCAAATGATGCTGTTTTAGTAGCTTGACCGTTTGCCCGACGACATAGCCGCCGCAGCCGGTACCCGCGGGAGGGCCGCCGGCCTCGACGCACATGACCCCGTTGTAGCCCTCGTAGACGAAATCGTCCAGCCGCAGCTCTTCTGGATGGAAGTTCACCGACTCAAGCACGTCGATGACCGTCGGCACTAGCCGTTTGGTCAAGGTAAAGGTCGAGTCGTGCTTCGGGTCGCAACCGATCTGCACCACCCGCTTGCCGAGTTTGGAGAAGGCCACGGACAGATTCGATGAGGTCGTGCTCTTACCAATGCCCCCTTTGCCATAGACGGCAAAGACCTGCGCCTTCCCGATCTGCACATCAGGATCGAGCTGCACTTGCAGGCTCCCGTCGCCGTCGAGATGCGGGTCGATGCTTGCTTCAGCGGCCGCTCCGGTTGTGGATTGACCGCCCCCGCCACCGAATATGGTTGATGGAAGATCGTCTAAGCTCACGCGGCCACCCCTTCGGTTATGCCTTCTAATCGGTCTTCGAGTTCTTCGCCGGCGCGCCTCAATGCCTCCAAGGTCGCGTCATCCGGTGTCCAATAGTTGCGCTCGTGCGCCTCAAGCAGCCGGTTGGCGACCTTGGCCGAGGCCGTCGGGTTCAACGCGGCCAAGCGCTCGCGCATCTCATCGTCGAGCACGAAGGTCTCGGTCATACGTTCATAGACCCAGGGCGCAACCTGTCCAGTGGTGGCCGACCAACCCATGGTGTTGGTTACGTGCACCTCGATCTGCCGCACGCCTTCGTAGCCGTGCTCCAACATACCCTCATACCACTTCGGGTTGAGCATGCGGGTGCGGGTCTCCAGCGAGACCTGTTCGGCCAGCGTCCGCACTTTCCCGTCACCGCGGGTCTGATCGCCAATATAGACCGGGACTTCGCTACCCTTGGAACGGCTCACCGCGCGACTGATCCCCCCCAGGGTGTCAAAATAATGATCAACCGTCGTGACACCGAGTTCGACGGAGTCGAGATTCTGATAGGCCAATTGTACGTCGCCAAGCACGCTCTTCAACAACTCCGCCTGTCGCATGGGCTTGCCGGTGCGCCCGTACGCAAAGCATTTGCGGCGCGTATAGGTCTCCGCCAGTTCGTCTTCATCGTCCCAGCCGCTGTTGTCGACCAGATGGTTGACGTTGGAACCATAGGCGCCGTCGGCATTGCTGAACACCCGCAGCGCCGCGGTCTCGATATCGCAGCCGTGGAGGTTCTGATACTCCAGCGTATGCTTTCGGATAAAGTTTTGTTCCAACGGCTCATCGGCGGTGGCGGCAAAAAACGACGCCTCAGCAAGCAGTTTAGTCTGTAACGGGAGAAGATCGCGGAAGATACCGGACAGGGTCATGACGACGTCGATACGCGGACGGCCCAGGCTCTCCAGCGGCAATAGTTCCGCACCGCAGACGCGGCCATAGCTGTCGAGCCGCGGCTTTGCGCCGATCAGGGCCAACGCCTGGGCAATGGGGCCACCCTCGGTCTTTAGATTGTCCGTACCCCAGAGCACGAGCGCGATGGACTCCGGCAGACCATTGCCGTCCTCAAGGTGGCGTTCCAGCAGCAATTGCGCGTGGCGTGCGCCCTCTTTGACGGCGAACACACTGGGCAACCGGAACGGATCAAACCCGTGCAGGTTACGACCGGTCGGCAGGATCTCCGGCGTGCGTAGCAGATCGCCACCCGGAGCCGGCCGCACGAAGCGGCCTTCAAGCGCCCGCAAGATGGCTGGGGTCTCGTAGTCTTCGGACAACAGCCGGTTGTACTCGGCCATTTGCGCCATCAGCGCGAGGTTCTCTTCCGTCACATCCATGCTGCCCTTTTGCAGGGCCAGCGCCGGGGCACCGCCAGCAATCAGGGTCTTGACTGCATCACGCGTGACCGCGACTTCCTCGCAGGCATCACTCTTAGACTCGGCAACCGCCATCAACAGATCCAGGCGTTGCTCCGCGTTGGGCGGTACACCAACCACATGCAGCCCGTGCGGAATCAGCGTGTACTCAAGCTCGAGGATCTCGTCGTTGAGACGGGTAATGAGCTCGCTGGCAGCGCTGTCCCAGACCGGTTCCGCCTCAGCCAAGTCCAGTTCAGCGGCCTGCGCCTGAATCAGTGCAGCCAATTCGTCGCGCTCCTCGGCAACCGCCTCCGGCGTCAAACCACGCCAGCGTTCGATAGATGCCTTCAGGTCGACCAGACCGCGGTAAAGGCCGGCGTTGGCGATCGGCGGCGTCATATAGCTCACCAGCGTCGCGGCGGCACGGCGTTTGGCAATGGTGCCTTCCGACGGATTGTTGGAGGCGTAAAGGTAGATGTTCGGTAGATCGGCGATCAGCCGATCCGGCCAGCATTCACCGGAGAGTCCGGCCTGCTTGCCCGGCATGAATTCAAGCGCACCATGGGTACCGAAGTGCAGCACGGCGTTGGCGCCGAAGTCCTCGCGCAGGAAGCGATAGAAAGCACTGAAGGCGTGGGTCGGAGTAAAGCCCTTGTCGAACAGTAAGCGCATCGGGTCGCCTTCGTAGCCGAACGCAGGCTGCACGCCGACGAAGACGTTGCCAAATTGCTCGCCGAGGACGAATATCGACGCCCCATCGCTCTGTTGCTTGCCCGGTGCTGGGCCCCATTGGCCTTCGATCTCGGCCAGGTAGGGCTCGCGACGCACATGGTCGTCGCTAGCGATGCGGGTGAAGACGTTGGCGTGAGCACCAAACTGGCCGGCATTGCCATTGATAATTCGCTCGCGCAGATCGTCGACGCTCGAAGGTACGTCGACGACGTAGCCCTCTTGCTTCATTGTCTTCAGCGTCCGATACAGCGACGCGAAGACAGACAGATAGGCCGCGGTGCCGGTATTGCCCGCGTTGGGTGGGAAGTTGAACAGGACCACGGCAACCTTGCGCTCGGATACATCGGTCGTGCGCAGCTTGACCAACCGCTCGACACGATTTGCCAGGGTATTGGCCCGCTCCGAATGGCTCTGCATGTCGCGGGAGCGGTCCTGCGGCGCTTCCGCGGAGCGCCCGCCGAACACCATTGGGCCGGTTGAGCCGTCGAGTTCGGGGATGGCCACCATCATGGTCGCCTCCACCGGCATGAGACCGCGCTCGGACGACTGCCATTGCTCCAGGGTTTGGAACTCCACCGGGTGCGCGGCGATATAAGGCACATCAAGCCCCGCTAATACCTCTTGGGCGGCGGCTGCATCGTTATAGGCGGGTCCGCCAACCAGCGAGAATCCGGTTAGCGAGACGACGGCATCGACAACGGGCGCTCCCTTATCGAGAAAGAACTGTTCGATGGCGGGGCGAGCGTCAAGACCGCTCGCAAAGGTCGGGATCACACGCAAGCCGCGCGCCTCAAGCGCCTTGATCACACCGTCGTAATGGCCAGTATTTCCGGCCAGCACATAGGAGCGCATCACAAGCAGACCGACCGTACCCACAGCACCCTTGCCCTTGGCTAGGGGCAGCTTCGAGATACGGTCACCAATACGCGATTTCATGCGCGGATGGTACAAGCCGACCTCCGGAAACTCTTCCGGCGAGTCGACCTTCAGTGTGCCCCGCAACACCTCTCGCGGACCCGCCGCATAGCGATCGACCAGCAGACGCACCATGTTTGCGATGTTCTGCTCCGAGCCCGCTAGCCAATATTGTAGCAACAGGAAGTAGGCGCGCACGTCCTGAGCAGTGCCGGGGATGAACCGTAGCAGCTTCGGAATACGGCGCAGCATCGCCATCTGGCTGGCACCGCTTGAGCTGTTCTTACCCTTGTCGTTCCCCTTGCGCCCGCCGCGGAGCTTTCTCAGCAAGGCCATTGGCCCGCTCTGCGGGGCGTTCATGTCGAACTTACCAATACGGGTCAGGCGCATGATTTCGCCGGACGACATGCAGCCGACTATCGCGTCGCACTGATCGCGGCGCGCCTGCAACGCCGGCAACACGGCCTTGATGTGGTCTTCCATAAACAACATGCTGGCGACAACTATATCTGCCTTGGCAATGTCCGCGCGGGCGCGGTGTAGAGCGCAATTGCCGATTTCACTGCAACGCTCGCAGACCTCGCCGTGGGCATTCCCTTCATGGCAGTGCTGTAGGCCCTGGCGTGCACCCTCCCACTCGGCAGCGGCATGCAGGCTCAACGACAGCCCCGGGATCTCTTTCTCCAGCATAGGCCGTGCGCGCTCGGTCGCGCTGGCCAGGTGGCTATCAAGCGTGACGATGACGACGCGCACAGGCGTCTGTTCAGCGACCGAAGTGTGCTTTGGCATCGTAGAGTGTCTCAATCGTTATTGTCGCCAAGCCCCTCTCCTGGGCGTAGCGCTCTGTGTTACGGCGGGCCTTGCCGCGGACGAAGAACGGGATCTTGCGCAGTTCCGTCTCGGCTTCCGCTTCCCAAACGATGGCGCTATCGGCGCCTGTTGATCCGCTCTCCGCGGCCTTGCCAGCGAGGTTTGACGGACGCGCCTCGCTCTGCCGTGCGGCAGGCCCCAAATGCGATGGCGCGGCCTCGTCGTGAAATTCCGCATCTTCTCGGAACATCGTGATTAGGTGCTCTTCTAAGCCCATCATCAGTGGATGCACCCAGGTATCGAAGATGACGTTGGTGCCCTCGAAGCCCATCTGCGGGGCATAGCGTGCGGGGAAGTCCTGCACATGAACCGGCGCCGAGATGACCGCGCAGGGGATACCCGCGCGCTTGGCGATATGGCGCTCCATCTGCGTGCCTAGCACCAACTCTGGTGCCAGGGCGAGCACACGCGCCTCGACCTCGAGATAATCGTCGGTGATCAAAGGCTCGACGCCGTAGCGCTCGGCGGCGGCGCGGATCTCGCGGGAGAATTCGCGACTGTAGGTACCGAGCCCAACGACCTCGAAGCCGAGTTCTTCGGTGGCGATGCGTGCGGCAGCGATCGCGTGGGTGGCGTCACCGAAGATAAAAACGCGCTTGCCGGTCAGGTAGGTCGAGTCCACCGAGCGCGAGAACCAAGGCAGCCGAGTCTTTGCCGCGGCGATTGCCGGTGCAGTATCGATACCGGCCACCTCCCCGACCTCGATCAGAAAGTCGCGTGTAGCGCCGACACCGATGGGCACCGTCTTCAGGGTCGGCTGGTGAAACATGCGCTCCAGCCAAGCACAGGTGTCGTAGGCGACTTCCGGGTAGAGGCAAACGTTGAAATCGGCATCCGGCAGGCGCAGCAAGTCCTCTGGACCGGCGCCAGCGGGGGCGACGACGTTGATGTCGACGCCCGCGGCATCAAGCAACTTGGTCACCTCAACGATGTCATCGCGGCAGCGGAAACCGAGCGCGGTGGGACCGAGTAGGTTAGCACTTGGCCGCCGCCTAGGCGCAGCGTCGGTCTCCGATTCCGAGCCGGATTCCGAGCCGGATTCCGAGTTGGCCGCGGAACCCAAATTCGCGGCCGATGCGGATTGGCGCCCACGCAGCAGGGCTCGCACCATAGCGTAGAAGGTCTCGCTGGCGCCCCAGTTTTCCTTGCGCGTATAGGCAGGCAACTCCAGCGGGATCACCGGGATATCAAAGCCCATGCCCTCGGCCAGCGCGCCGGGTTGGTCCTGAATGAGTTCGGCGGTGCATGCCTCACCCACCAGCAGCGCCCGCGGGCGAAAGCGCTCGACGGTGTCCTTGAGTGTCTTTTTTACCAGTTCGGCAGTGTCGCTACCCAGATCACGGGCCTGGAAGGTTGTGTAGGTCACCGGCGGCCGGCTGGCGTTGCGCGCGATCATGGTAAACAGCAAATCGGCGTAGGTATCCCCCTGCGGCGCGTGAAGAACGCAGTGCACACCCTTCATCGACGCGGCAACACGCATGGCACCAATGTGCGGCGGGCCTTCGTATGTCCAAAGGGTCAGCTGCATGGCTCAGGGACGATGCTCAAAGCGCCAAGCGTTGGCGACGGTTCAGAGGGCGCGCAAACAGCTCCGCGAGGTCCGGTGCTTGGTCGAAACCATGCACCGGCGTAAACACCAGCTCGATAGACCACTTGGTGCTGAGCCCCTCAGCCTCGAGCGGATTGGCGAGCCCGAGCCCGCAGACGGTCAGGTCCGGGCGATCGTTGCGCAAGCGATCGAGCTGTAGCTCAAGGTCTTGGCCTTCGCTCAGTCGTACCTCGGCGGGGAGCAGACCCATTTCGGTCAACAGCATGCGTCGGTCGAGATAGGGCACTCCGACTTCGACCAGTTGCATGCCGCATTCGCGCGACAAGAAGCGACCCAGCGGGATCTCCAACTGCGAATCAGGCAGGAACGACACGCGCTTGCCGCCGAGTTGTTCACGGTAACGGGCAAGTCCTCGCTCGGCACGGGCCGCGGGGGTGGCCGTGACCGCCTCCACATGCTCGGCGCTGATGCCCCAGGCATTGGCGGCAGCGTAGAGCCAGGCGCGGGTACCCTCAATACCGAATGGGTAGACGGATTCGATGAGCTTGGCGCCGCGGGCATTGAGTTCCGTCACGGTTTCACCGACGAAGGGCTGCGCCGCCAGCAACAGCGTACCTGGGCCCACCGGCGGCAGCTCCGAGGCGCGCCTTGGCGGCAGGAAGTGGACCGGTGCGATGCCGAGTTCCGCGAACAGCCTTGCGAACTGGTCCTCAACGATGTCCGGCAGACTGCCGAGCACCAGCAGCGAACGCTCGTTGGCCGGCAAGGTCGGCATCTGTGCCGCCAACGCAGTCAGACAGGTGTCCTCGCCTTGAGTGAAGGTGGTCTCGATGCCGCTGCCGGTATAGGCAAACATGCGCACCCGACCCGCGTGCTTGACCGCTAGCCGCTCGGCCGCCGTCTGCAAGTCGAGCTTGATCACCTCGGACGGGCAGGAACCGACCAAGAACAGCGTACCAATGTCCGGACGGCGGGCTAGCAACTCGGCGACGACGCGGTCGAGCTCTTCGTTGCAATCCGCGAGGCCGGCAAGGTCGCGATCTTGCAGGATGGCCGTCGCGAAGCGCGGTTCGGCAAAGATCATGACCCCGGCCGCAGACTGAAGCAGGTGTGCACAGGTCCGCGAACCCACGACCAGGAAAAAGGCATCCTGGATCTTGCGATGCAGCCAAACGATGCCGGCCAGCCCGCAGAAGACCTCGCGCTGCCCACGCTCGCGCAGCACCGGAAGCTCGGCGCATGCCGCGGCAGTCACAGGCGACGCCGACAGATCGGACCTGCTCACTCGGCAACCCCTAGCGCGCGATTGCCGGACTGAATACCGGTTTGGCGATCGGCCTGATGATCGGTCGGATCATCGCGCTGATAACCGTTGGGGGTATCACCGGTGGGGGCTTCCGCGGCCGCCTGCGATAGCCGGGCCGCACGCAGCTTGAGCAGGAATTGGGTCGCGTTGATTACATAGGCCGCGTATGCGGCCAGGGCCAGCCACATTTGCCCCTCGACATCGAAAAAGCCGGTCAGTAACGCGCCCAGATAAGCGGTGTGCAAGGCCAGTACCAGCATGCTAAAGACATCCTCCCAAAAGAACGCCTTCGCGAAGAGATACTTTCCAAAGACCACCTTTTCCCAGATCGAGCCTGTGATCATGATGGTGTAGAGGATCAGCGTCTTGACCACAACCGACGCAGTGGCGGCCACTTCTCCGACGCCGGTGGCCAAGTATCGCAATACCAAGAACAGGCTGACCAGGAAGACCAGAAATTGCAGCGGCGCGAGGATGCCCTGCACCAGCGTCCAGACGCTAGCGTCCCGCCTTACGCGCTCTTCTGGCGTATAAAGCGGCGCCCGCCGGACGGGCCTGTTGGGACGTTGGCGCATGAAATTTCTCTCTCACAATGCCTGAGCGTGGTACGTGTCGGAAATCTAGACCGCTATCCGCCCGCTGTCAACTCTGCTTAACGTAAACAGAACTTGACATTCCCACACCACTTGTCTAACTAATAGGGGGTCGTCGCAGTCGGGCCGCGGAAGCGCCTAAATCGCCGGAAATCGCTCCAACAAGCCGATTCGCAAGAAGATACTAGCCTTGGCACGACGAAAAACAGGGTCCGCCCGAGGCGCGCCAGCGCCTCCGGCGGTGCATTTCATCTCTCTATCTTCAGGGGCAACGGTGAGCCCCTGCCTTGACGCAGGTCAAGCGAGGTTGACGCGGATGCCTTCAGATTTTGCGATGCCAGGGTGCTCCGATTGGAAACAGTCGCGCCCACCAGTGTCCGACACGCCAGTACCCGCGACCGCGAATAGCCCGCGGCAGCCACCGCCTCAGCCTCGAAAGCAGCCTCGAAAGCGGCACCTGTTCATTGGCATCCGCAGCATCCGTGCTCGGAGCCTAAACCCGCGCTTCACATCGACTGGAACGTCCAACTTGCTCCCTCCGACCCGTCTGCCGAAGAAAACCACAACAGGGGGGAGGTGTCCGTGAAGCCTTTCGATGCGCCGGAGTCCGCGCTCGGCGGTATAGGCACCGACACCATCGCCACCCTGATTGCAGCGGCTTCCGATATTGCGCTGATCTTGGACGACAAGGGCATCATCCGCGACCTCGCGTTCGGCAACGAGGAGCTCTCGTCCGAGGTGGCCGAGGACTGGATCGGACGCGCCTGGATCGAGACCGTCACCAACGACAGCCGCCCGCGCATTGAGGCGTTGATCGCCGACGCGAAGTCCAGCGTTGGGCCTCCCACTTGGCGCCAAGTCGACCATCTGTCCCGCGACGGCGCCGAGATGCCTGTGCGCTACCTGGCCACCCGCCTCGGCGACCGGGATCATTTGGTCGCCATCGGCCGTAATCTGCAAGGCATCGCCGCACTGCAGCAGCGCCTAGTGGACGCACAACAATCGCTGGAACGCGACTATTGGCGACTGCGGCAACTTGAGACACGCTATCGACTGCTGTTCCGCTCGGCGACCGACGCGATCGTTATCATCGATCCGGAAACCAGCAAGGTGGTCGAGGCCAATCCAGCCGCGGCACTCCTGCTCACCGCTGATTCGCGCCGACTGGTCGGCCGAAGCTTTCCGGATGGCTTCGACGAGTCGGGAACTCGCGCTATTCAGTCGCTGGTCGCTGGCATCCGCGCCGCCGGACGCGGCAATGACGTGCGCGCGCAGTTGCGCACTGGAGCCACGTTCCAGATCTCCGGCGCGCCGGTGCGCCAAGAGAACAACTCACTGATCCTGCTGCGCCTCTCGCGGCTGGATACCGACACCGGTGAGCAATCGCCTTCGGTGGAGCCGCGCTCGCGCTTGTCGAAGATGGTGGAAAAGGTCCCGGACGGCGTCGTACTGACCGCCAACGATGGCCGCATCCTAAGCGCCAATGCCGCATTCCTTGAGCTAGCGCAGGTTCCCAACGAAGATCAGGTGCGCGGGGAGTCCCTCGACCGCTGGCTGGGACGCCCAGGCGTGGATCTGAATGTCTTGATCGCTAACCTGCGCCAACATGGCGCGGTGCGGTTATTCGCGACGCACATCCGCTCCGAACTCGGCTCAAGCAGCGAGGTGGAGATCTCCGCGACCGCCGTGCACAACGGCGATCAGCCAAGCTTCGGCTTTATTATCCGCAACGTCGACCGGCGCGTCTCCGCGGACACCCGTGGCGAAGGCGCCCTGCCACGCTCAATCGAGCATCTCAGCGAGCTGGTCGGCAGGGTGCCGTTGAAAGAAGTGGTTCGTGAATCCACCGACATGATTGAACGGCTATGCATTGAGGCGGCGTTGGAGTTGACCGGCGACAACCGCGCCTCCGCGGCCGAGTTGTTGGGCCTGAGCCGGCAGAGCCTCTATGTCAAGTTGCGCCGCTACGGACTTAGCGAACCTGGCGCCGAGAGCGACAGCGAGTGAGCCAAATTCTGGCAAGCGGACCGCAGCCAATGGTTGATTGTCAGGCTCGTCTTTGACGTTGGTCAGCTTTGCGGCACGGCGCCCGCCCCCTCCCTATGCGATGCAGATACACTGGCGCCATTGAGCGTGGAGCGGTGCCGACGGCGTCCGGCATCTAACCAACGGGTTTCAAGCAAGACAACCTGCTCACTCGGCAACCCATTCAGCAACTAGCCCAGAGAATATCTCCAGGTATGACAGAGACGGCTCCCACTGCCGCGGCGGCTAGACGCCCGGCCCCCTCCGCGATACTCGAGGTGCTGCACCCGATCACCTGGTTCCCGCCCATGTGGGCCTTCGCCTGCGGCGTGGTATCGTCGGGCGTATCCATTGCCGAGAACTGGCTGGTACTCATCGCTGGCGTCGTGCTCGCGGGTCCGCTGGTGTGCGCCACCAGCCAGGCCGTCAATGACTGGTACGACCGCCACGTGGACGCCATCAACGAGCCGAACCGACCCATCCCGTCCGGACGGCTACCCGGACGCTGGGGCCTGTACATCGCCATCGCTGGCACCCTACTATCGCTGGCGCTTGGTGCGGCGCTTGGGCGCTGGGTGCTTGGCGCGACCGTCGTCGGCCTGATCTTCGCTTGGATCTATAGCGCGCCACCACTACGCCTCAAGCAAAACGGCTGGCTGGGCAATGCGGCGGTCGGCTTCTCCTACGAGAGCCTGGCATGGATCACCGGCGCCGCCGTCATGATCGGCGGGCGGATGCCAGACTGGCATATCCTCACGCTAGCGGTCCTTTACGGTCTTGGTGCATTCGGCATCATGACACTCAACGACTTCAAGGCCATCGAAGGCGACAAGCGCATGGGCGTGCGTTCGCTGCCTGTGCAACTTGGGGTCAATGGCGCGGCTTGGGCGACCTGCGTGGTCATGATCATTCCTCAGTTCGTCGTCGCGGGCCTGCTGTTCGCCTGGACGCAGCCGGTACACGCAGCAGCGATTGCAGCGCTGGTGATGGTGCAGATCACGCTCATGGTGCGCTTCATGGAAGACCCCATCGCCCGCGCCACCTGGCTCAGCGGCCTCGGCGTCACGGTCTACGTCAGCGGCATGATGATCAGCGCCTTCGCTGCGCGGGCATTGCTTCCTGGCTAACGTGGACTCTAGTATTCGAAGGCCTAACGATAATGGCGCGTAGCCAACCCGCAAGATGAAGCGATTGTTTCATCCTTCACTTCCTCCCAAGGTTTGGATCGGAGCTTGAATCGGCGCCCGACCCCCATACCCGGATGCGATGCGCCGGATTAAGACCCAACCCAATATAGGTAAACCCAATGGCCAACCTCGCTGAATTCGATGTGGTCGTCGTTGGCGGCGGCCCCGCTGGCGCCACCGCCGCCAACGATCTAGCCCGAGCCGGGCGCAAGGTACTGCTGCTTGACCGCCCGGGCCGCATCAAGCCCTGCGGCGGCGCGATCCCACCCAAGGCCATTGAGGAATTCGATATCCCCGAATCGCAGTTGGTGGCACAGATCCACTCCGCACGCATGATCGCGCCAAGCGATCGACATGTGAACATGCCCATCAATGGCGGCTTCGTCGGCATGGTCGACCGTGGTCCGTTTGATGAATGGCTGCGTGAACGTGCCGCCGCTGCCGGCGCCGAACGGCGCAACGGCACCTACACGCAAATCACCCGAGACCAAGACGGCACCGCCATCGTCCACTATCGCCCGGCCGACGCAGCGGATCGCAAGGCCGAAAAGACCGTGCGCGCCCGCGCGGTGATTGGCGCCGACGGCGCCAAGTCGTCGGTCGCCAAGCAATGCATACCCGGCGCCAAAGAACTGCCGCATGTGGCCGCTTACCATGAGATCGTCCGTTCACCGGAGCCCAGCAGCACCGCGGCCAAGGAGGGCTTCTACGACGCCACTCGCTGCGATGTCTACTATCAGGGCAAGCTGTCGCCGGACTTCTACGCCTGGGTCTTCCCTCACGGCGAGACAACCAGCGTCGGTGTAGGCACTGAGGTCAAGGGTTTTTCGCTGCACGATGCGGTCGAACAACTGCGCAAGGAGACCGGCCTCGATCAATGCGAGACCCTGCGCCGCGAAGGCGCACCAATCCCGCTGCATCCGCTTGCGAAGTGGGACAATGGGCGCGACGTCCTGTTGGCCGGCGATGCCGCGGGCGTGGTCGCACCCGCCTCTGGCGAGGGTATCTACTACGCCCTGCTGGGCGGCAGACTCGCTGGCGACGCGGTCGAGGCGATGCTGATCACCGGCAACAGCAAGGCGCTCGCCCACGCCCGCAAACGTTTCATGAAGGACCATGGACGCGTGTTCATGGTCCTTGGCGTCATGCAAAAGTTCTGGTACAAGAATGACAAGCGCCGAGAGCGCTTCGTCAGCCTCTGCGCCGACCCGGACATCCAGGAGCTGACCTGGCAGGCCTACATGTACAAGCGCCTAGTCAAGGCAAAGCCGATGGCCCATGTGCGCATATTCTTCAAGGACATGGCGCACCTGCTGGGTATCGTTTCGCCCTGGCGGAAGCCGAGCACCAACGACGCTAACGCCAAATAGGCGCCAAATAGGCGCTCAAAGCGCGCGCGTCAAGCGACGGCATGTACAGCCATCTTCACGGCTGCCGGAGCCGTGGCGGTGCTTGCGCCGCGCCAACAACGCCTCGGCGAGTGAGGCGATGGGGTCGGCGCAGGCGCCCGGCCTCATTGCGGGAGATGCGGCGCGGGATGCTTTCCGCGCTGAAGCGCGGGAAGGATCAGCAACCCTGCTCATTGATTCTGGCTTCCACCGGGTTGGATCTAGAGCATCTCGCCAAGACCAAACTTTGATGAGGGGCGCGGCCTGCCCTTGCCGCCGCTGATCGCCAAGGGCACGATGGCGACCAACGCTAGGATCAAGAACAGAATCTCCAAGTAATAGACGAAGGCATATCCCCAGACGGGCCCAATAAATCGCCCACTGAAGATACCAGTGGACCCGATCCTGGTGACCAGGTCGCGCAGAATACCACCGAGTCCAATAGACAGGCCATAGCAGGTCGCCTGAACCGCACCCCAAGCACCAAGGGCAAGCCCGCTCTGTCCACCCTCCGCCATGTCCATGGCCGCCGTCAATGTACCGACCATGAAGAGCCCGCCACCGAAGCCAATCAACATGGCGCCAAAGCGAAACAGCAACGACGACTCGAGCGGGTCCGCTGCAATAACGGCAGCGAAGGCCAAGATGCCGACCAAACCGCCATAGCCCGCGAGCCGATAGGGGTCGCTGCCGCGTGACAGCATCCGAGCGGCTAGCGCAAAGGCGGCCAGACTACCAAAGGCCCAGACCGCTGTAAGCCGCGTCGTCTGCGCAACCGTCAGGCCCAGCACCTGTCCGCCATAGGGTTCGAGCAGGATCTCCTGCATCGTGAAGCCGGCGGTACCTAGGCCCAAGGCGACCAGCAACCGTGCCGCAACACCACCGCCGACAAAGCTACGCCAGGAATCGCGGAATCGCGGCTGGGCGACATTCGCCGCGGCGTCCGCAATGGACTGTTCCGCCCGCTCCAGATTGATGGATTCCTGCCGCCACAGGGCCAACAGGTTAAACCCGACCGTGACCAAGGCCACCCCTTGAAGCACGCCGATCAAACGCGCGTTGGCGGCATTCACACCCATTGTGTTGAAGTCGGTGAGCAGTCCGCCATAGACCAATGCACTGACCAGCATGCTGAGCTGCAGGACCACGAACAGCAGCGCGACCACCCGCGGGCGCGATTCATCGGTTGCGACATCCGTGGCCAACGCGAGGCCCGCTGTCTGGGTGGTATGCAGACCGGCACCGGCAAGCAAAAATGCGGCGCCGGCAGCGATCCAGGACACGAACTCAGGCACGCTCCCGCCATCGGCCATCAGCAGCAACGCAAAGGGCATGATGGCCAAGCCGCCAAACTGCATCAGCGTGCCAAACCAGATATAGGGCACCCGCCGCCAACCGAATGCGGAACGATGAATATCCGACTTGAATCCGATCAAGGCCCGAAACGGGGCGGCCAGCACTGGCAAGGCCACCATCAGCGAGATGAGCCAGGTCGGCACACCCTTCTCGACCACCATCACCCGGTTCATCGTGCCGTAAAGCAGCACCATCATCATGCCAACCGACGCCTGAAACAGCGACAGCCGCAACAACCGCGTCAGCGGTAACTCCTTGGTCGCGGCATCGGCGAAAGGTAGAATTTTCGGCAAGACCTCACGCATCCAGGCCTGCTTGATTTCTTCGAAAGAGGCGCCGCTCATTTACTGTTTCGCTCCGTACTAATCAATCATTCTAACTTGATCATTCGAACGAGTAGATCACGCGAACGCGCGTCGTGCGAACCAAAGACTCCCGTGCCTTTATATCCCGACGTCGCGCTCGTCGTCGGGCTAAATGCTCGGCTATACACCCAGACGGCAGCGCTCAGTAGGCGGTGCCCGAGTTCCAAGGCAACAAGCACAGGCACCGGCATCGAAATCGGCGAGCTCACTGACCAACCGAATGGTGTCATCCACCCTAGCCGCACGACAGCCGACCCGCATATAACCGCATTAATTTAGTGCGCGCGCAGGGCATCGTCAACAGGACTTCACGTAAACCCGTCTTTACAGCGCTCGAGCGCCGGGCTCGGACAGTTTAGGCTTGGAGTCCGGCAGCGGGAGCACCCCGCCCAATTCTACGCGGACTGCCTCGGATAAATCGGACGGACTCCTTAAGACGACGATTAGGATATCAAGGGTAGACTCCGGGCAAAGCAAGATCCTAACAGCACAATGGCGGAGGGAGTCAGGCTGATCGACCTTACTCACACTCCGCCAAATTAGAGAGCCCCGAGCGGGACTGTTGACGCGACGCATCTGCGCGCGTTGCGAACAGGCCTTCAGGCTTTCGTTCGCTTGCTTGCCAGGAATAGTGGCCCGGAATAGTGGCCGGGAATGCTTACCAAGAATACTGGGGCAGCGAGAAGACCATGGTATGCACGGCCAGCGCGATCACCAGGACGGCGGCCAGGATCGGGATCAGCCAGGTGGCGGGATTGACGACCAGCCAGACTTTCCAATCGTCTTCAGGATTTTTCGGGCGAGCAATCTGTTGTTCGGCCATAGTAAAGCACTCTTCAGTTAAATCGTTAGGGAATTCAGTCGGCGAAAACGGTTACTCAGAACCAGGGCTTCCAGGCGATGACCAGAATGTGCGCAACTGCGGCGATACCAGCGAAGGCGGTGTAGGTGACCTTAAACTGCTCGTGGAACTCTTTGGCTTGCTCGACTGATAAACCGGACAGACTCATGATGACACTCCGTTAGGGGTTTCAATGATGCCGCGGTGATTGATCGCGGCGAATAGCACCGTGGCGTTAGGCGCCACAACACTCTGGTCACTTGACTCGGCGGCAGCTGCAGTCGCTTCGACAACGATTGGCGAACTTGCAGTCCATGCAGCGGTGTCATTCGACAGGTGTCAGTTTAGCTTGACACAAGGATATGTCAAGTTTTATATACAGGTTTTTTCGGGTTTGCTCCATTTCTGCCGTCATCGCCGTGAAGGCCTGCCAGTTGTCGGCCGGAAACTAGCGGCGACTCGGCGCCGGGGGCCGGTTACAATAGGAACAGGAATCGGACGGGCGTTTTAGGCAGGGTTCAGGGCAGGCTGCGCGCCGCGGGATCGAGGCACACCGGATTGCGCGGCACTCGACTCATCGGCTCTGCCACAGCAAGTTGTCACCACCCAACTCGGCACCCAAGCTCGGCCCGCCGCCAGCCCAGAAAAGCATCAGTTCAGAAAAGCATCAGTTCAGAAAAGTCTTTGCAAAGAACACAACACTCAGTGAACGTGGGACAAGAAACACCTGCCCGTTATCCTCTGGTCGTCTTCAGCTTTTTTCGTTATCGGCCCCACCGGGCCCCGGCGTCTTTTATGCTGATGGGTTTTCAGGGCCTATTCAGGGAAAGTTCAATGCGGGACTGCAGCATCCGACTGATGGGTTGTGGCAGCCGTGATGGGTTCTCTATCCTGCCCAACTTCAACCGCTATTGCCTGATGAGCGCCTTCGCGAATCCGGATGACTGGGGGCGCATTCAGACATCGCGCCTCTATCGCTTGGCGGCCGGCCCGAGCATCGAACAACTGCACTTTTGGCTCGCGCCAGTCAGCGGACACGGCAGCTGGGACAACGCCGAGATCTTCGACTACTCACGGCGTTCTCTGGAAGGGCGTCCCTTGGCCGTGCTGACCCACGCCAGAGTGAACCGCGGCCACACCCGGTTGTTTTGGAGCAGCGTCCCAGGGATTCGCAAAGGCCTTCGAGACAGTGAGGGCTGTGCCTTCCATATCGGTTTCGGCGAACATCCGCTGCTGACCCTCGCGACCTTTAGCATCTGGCGCGATCTGCCCTCAATGCGGGCGTTCGCCTATAGCCAGACCGCGCACCATCGTGCAGTCAAGGCTGCCCGCGGCGAAGGCTGGCTGGCGGAATCAATCTTCGTCCGCTTTGAGATCAAACAGGTCACTGGTGACTTCCAGCACTTCCCCAGGCTGAAGGCCCTAGCGCAGGTCGGCCTGATACCTGCCCAGCTATCGACCCAGCTATCGACCTAGCGCCGTTGGGTCCAGCCAGACACAAATAGAGGGCATCGCAATGGGACGAAAAAACAAGGTTATTATCGTTGGCGCCGGTATCGGCGGCCTCGCGACCGCGGTCGAACTGGCCTCGCGGGGTGTCGAGGTCGAACTCCTGGAACGAGCCGCTGCGCCAGGCGGCAAGATGCGCGAAGTGACTATCGGCGATGCCCACATCGACGCCGGCCCGACTGTCTTCACGATGCGTTGGGTGTTCGACGAACTCTTCGGCAACGCCGGCACCTCGTTGGATGCCGAGCTCGGTTTGCAACAAGCGGACCTGATCGCGCGACACGCCTGGAATGACCGTGATCGACTCGACCTGTTTGCGGACGTCAAGCAGTCAGCCGATGCCGTGGCCCACTTCTCTGGCGCGGAGGAAGGCAAACGCTTTTTGAACTTTTGCTCCGATGCGCGAAAGATCTATCAAACGCTCAAGGGACCGTTTATCGCCAGCAGCCGGACCAACCCGCTTGGGTTGACCGGGCGTATCGGTCGCGCAAGTCTCAGCGGCATGTTACACGTCAAGCCGTATTCGACGCTGTGGCATGCGCTGAGCGGCCACTTCCGCGATCCCCGTCTACGCCAGCTCTACGGACGGTACGCAACTTACGCAGGGTCATCACCCTTTCTTGCGCCCGCCACCCTGATGCTGATCGCCCATGTGGAGCAGGAGGGTGTCTGGCTCATTGAGGGCGGCATGCATCAATTGGCCGTCGCAATGGCCCGGCTAGCACAGCGCAAGGGGGCGACAATCCGATATGGCGCCGACGTGGCCGAGGTGCTCATGCGCAACGGCCGTGCCCGCGCCGTCCGCTTAGCGGGCAATGACAACCAACGCATTGAGGCGGACGCGGTCGTCCTCAACACCGACGTCAGCGCCCTCGGCGCCGGATTGCTCGGCGCCAGCGTTGCGCGCGCAGCACCGCCGACCTTGCCCGAGCACAGGTCCTTGTCCGCGATCACCTGGAACCTGGTCGCAAAGACCAGCGGCTTCCCGTTGACGCGCCACTCAGTCTTTTTCTCGTCCGACTACCCCGCTGAATTCGACGACATCTTCAAACAAGGGCGGGCTCCGCTTGAGCCCACCGTCTACATCTGCGCCCAAGATCGCGGGGCCAGCCTCAGCAATTTAGACCCACGGCCCGAGCACCCGGCCATTGGAGAACGACTGTTGCTACTGATCAACGCTCCAGCCAATGGCGATACCCATGAGGCCGACGCTGCACGGATCGAGCGCTGGCGAGTTCGGACCTTCTCGGTGTTGGAACGCCGCGGCCTTAAGATCGAGCATCGCCCGGACGCGACCCAGGCCACCACGCCGGCCGGGTTTGAGAAGCTCTTCCCGGCGACCGGCGGCGCGCTGTATGGGCGAGCATCCCACGGCTGGCAGGCATCGTTCTCCAGGCCGGGTTCGCGCACGAAGGTACCTGGGTTATATCTGGCGGGGGGCAGCACTCACCCAGGCGCGGGCGTGCCGATGGCCGCTCTGTCCGGCCGGCAAGCCGCCGCGAGCGTTCTCGCCGACCTTGCACGAACCGCCAGCAAGCGATGACGCGCCCGGGCTCCGTTAGGCATGCCGAAATGGGTTGATGGCGCCAAATGCTTGCAAATGAGTCAAGTTTTCCGGCTGGCGAATTCGACACTGAACTGATATATGCCAATGCCGCGGTTGGCAATCCTTGCTTAAGTAGCATCTTGGCCAACGTCATTCCCGCATTTCCATAAGGTTGTGCGCGGCGTGCGACCACAGACAACGCGAAGGTAACGTCATGGCTTTAATCGATTGTCCAGAATGTGGCGCGAAGGTCTCCGACGCCGCGCCTGCCTGCCCCAAATGCGGGTTTCCGATCGCTGAACACGTCGCACAGACGACAGCCGATGCAAGCCCGGATGTCGCGCCCGCGGCGCCATCCCCTACAGCATCGCCAGCAACCGATTCAGCAGAAACTGGCAGCGAGCCACCGCTCCTCGCGACCGAGCGCAGCGCCGAGCCCTTTCGCATCGCCGGTCGCCGTGTCCCCATCGCGGCCGTACTGTTCTGGGGAGGCATGGTTATCGGACTGATTCTGAAGAGCTTTGCCGGCGAGGACGGGGTGACACCTTATAGATATGTTCCCATCACCATGATCTTGCTCGGCGTCCTCTGGTTCTCGGCAACCGAATTCACCATGCTCGTCCGTCATCGCATTCGCAGAAGATGAAACCCGCGAACCTTAAAACGGCCCCGGAGGCATCGCAGTCTACCCCGGCAACTGCTAGCGAGCACCAACCCTGCAACCCTCATCTAGACCTTCAGGTTCCGCCACGCGGCTACGCCTGGTGGTATGTCGACGCGTTGAGCGACGACGGTCAGCATGGACTCACCTTGATCGCCTTTATCGGCAGCGTCTTCTCGCCGTATTACTTTAACGGACGCCGACGCGGGCTCAATGATCCGAACGACTATTGTTCCCTAAACGTCTGTCTGTATGGCGCCGAGCGCCGCTGGACCATGACCGAACGGCGAACCGCAGCCGTGCATCAGCACCCGACCGCATTGACCATCGGCCCTAGCAACCTCCTCTGGAGCGACGACGACGCTTTAACCGTCAACATCAACGAGATCGGCATGCCCATTCCGCGGCGGGTCCGCGGCACAGTGCGCCTAAGCCCCGATGTCCTCAACCCAAACCACTTTGACCTCCACGAAAACGGTCGACATCATTGGTGGCCGCTTGCGCCAAGCGCACGCATTGAGGTGAACCTGGAACACCCCGCACTGAGTTGGACAGGCCACGCCTACTTCGACCGCAACTGGGGAGAAGAACCCATTGAAGAGGGCTTCATCTCCTGGGATTGGTCCCGTGCCCGCATGGGCGAAGAAAGCACGATCCTCTACAACATGAACCGTCGCCACGGGAACCCGCTGTCGCTCGCCTTGCGGTTCGCGCCAGACGGCAGGCTCGATCAATTCGAGCCACCACCGAATCATCGCCTAGCACCCACCGCCATCTGGCGCGTACCGCGTTTCAGCCAGGCCGACAGCGGCCATCCGCCTCGGGTCGCCAAGACGCTGGAGGACACTCCGTTTTACTCACGTTCGGTCATCGATACCCACCTGCTCGGTCGGCAAGTCACCGCCGTTCACGAAAGCCTATCACTCGACCGCTTTCGTTCTCCGGTGGTCCAGCACATGCTCCGCTTCCGCATGCCGCGCAAATGGCGCTGAACCTCGCCGCAACTGGTCGAAGCTATGGAATCGCTCTTTGAGCCGCTGTTCGACAGCGGCCGGATCATTGATCTGATCTTGCTGCTGGTGCTGATCGAGGCGGCACTGCTGGCCTGGGTCAGCCGCCGCACAGGCCGCAATGGCCTCTTTGCCGGGATCGCGCCGACGCTGATCTCCGGCGGCCTGCTACTGCTAAGCGTCCGCGCCGCACTGGTTGGGATCTGGTGGGGGTGGATCGCAACAACCCTAACCTTGGCCTTAGTCTCACATATCGTCGATTTGGCGCTTCGCTGGCGCCGCAACGGCCATTGACGCCGAAGCCAACAGGGCTTGACGCTACAGAGCCGCTTGTGTCAGCCGGATAATGCTGGCTCAGTGCCGCTGCAAGCGCTTCGCCGCAACACAGCCGCAGGCTATACTGCTCGCATTCCGGGCCGCCCGGACGCTCGCTCAGACAACATCCCCAATTCTTCCATCTCCAGACGCACGCTAGCCTCGATCCCGGCCGCATCCAACCCACAGGCGGCGAGCTGTTCGCCATGCTCGGCCTGGTCCTGACAGAGGTCCGGCAGGCCCAAGTGCAGACAGCGGACGTTAATGCCGTGCTCGGCGAGGAGCTCGGAGACCGCGGAGCCGGCGCCGCCAGCGA